>Ga0180215_1000020_pt1 | contig 276084 bp, 241 predicted proteins | sample eDN3rd37CBELigBY_FD_128871 | JGI IMG/M metagenome (GOLD analysis project Ga0180215, IMG submission 128871) | Enriched backyard soil microbial communities from Emeryville, California, USA - eDNA 3rd pass 37_C BE-Lig BY (version 2) (version 2) | ecosystem: Environmental > Terrestrial > Soil >...
GGTCGAAGCGCAGCTGTTCCTCAACCCGTACTACGCCACCGGCTATCCGATCACTGAGGCGTACTGGTCGGCGGTGACGATCGGAGGGACGCCGACGACCGTGCTGTGGCAGTGCTTCGAGCGCCGCTGCCTGACCTACAACCCGGCCAACGAGGCAGGCTGGCAGGTCGAGGCCGGCAATGTCGGGCAGCACTACTACGACTGGCGCTCCAGCCTGACGCCGGTTGAGCCGACGCCGACCAGCACCACCGGACCGGGCGAACCAACCAACACGCCGCAGGCGACGACCGGGCCGGGAGAGCCGACGAATACGACGGTGCCGGCGACAAACACAACAGTCCCCGCGACGAACACTACCGTGCCGGCGACGAGCACGACCGGCCCGACAGGCATCCTGGACATCGAGGCGCACGGGCCCAATGGAGGCACAACCGTCCCGGACTGGATGACCATCACAACACACAACGTTGCGATCTACACGAAGGCCGTCGGTGATACTGCTGGCGGACATTGCAACGGGAACTTCGTCAAGAACGTGAGCTTCCCGCTTCCGACGATGAAGACGTCAACAACCGTCTCCCCGGGTGACTATTGCGTCGAGCTGACGGCACGAGGCTCCGCGTTCGGATCCTCTGGCAACCTGTTCGCCAGTGCCATCGGTTCGGTCGGAGCCAATGATCCTGGCGGAGCTGCGAACGTGGTGATCAACATCACGGTTGATTCGCTGATGCCGGACTGATCCGCCTTCCACAACGGATACAGCTACACACGCCCGTCAGTTGAGACTGACGGGCGTGTCCGTCTTCTGCGCTTCTCGCCCTGCGGATATGCACACATTGCCGGGAGCGATGCAGCGAAAGTAACCGTCTCCCAACCGTCCGTTGACGTGAGCAACGACGCGCCCATATACTGCGTTTCAAGCGCTCAAACATATCTCAATTTCACGCGTTCGTACTACTGTTTCGACGACGCCCGTCCTGGCCAACCGCGCCGGGACTCCGCAGGTGTAGAAAGCACAATCGCCGATGATCGCGACCGACCGAACCCATCGTCGTACTCACCGGATCGCGCGCGGACTGGCCGGAATGCTGCTGCTGGCGCTGACACTCGCTCAGCTCGTGGCACTGCCGGCCAACGCCCAGTCACCAGGCAACGACATGTTTCAACGCACCTGGGAACGCACCGATCAGCCGGTTGCCAGCAAATCCGCCGAACGCGTCCTGATCTGGGGGCCGGCAGCCAACACTGTGCTGTTGGAGGAGCCCTATGCCGACGCACCCGGCGGGAAGCGCATCGTCCAGTACTACGACAAGGGCCGGATGGAAGCGAACGACTTCCGCATGACCACGTCGCCGTGGGATGTGACGAGCGGACTGCTCGTCGTCGAGATGGCACAGGGCTGGTATCAGATCGGTGATGACGAGTTCGACGAGTCGCCGGAGCCGGCTGACATCCCGGTGGCCGGAGACATTGACGACCCCGCCGGTCCAACCTACCGGACTATCGCGGCGCTGCTTGACGCGCCACCGGCTCCGGCAGGGCAGGCGATCACCACACGGGTGGACCGAGCCGGCGCAACTGCCGATGATCCGACACTGGCGCAGTACGGGGCGACGGCTGATTATCTGGTGCAGGTGCCGGAGATCAACCATCGGGTTGCTTCCGTCTTCTGGACGTTCATGAACTCCAGCGGCCCTGTCTACGAGGACGGCCAGACGGAGGTAGACAACCTCTTCTCGAACCCGTTCTACGTGACCGGCTACCCGATCACCGACGCCTACTGGGCAACAGTCAAGGTCGCCGGCAACGAGCGCGACGTACTGCTGCAGTGCTTCGAGCGGCGCTGCCTGACCTGGACACCGGCGAATAGCGATGGCTGGCAGGTCGAATCCGGCAATGTCGGGGCGCACTACTTCCAGTGGCGCGTCGGCCCGACTGCCGCTGCGCCGGTCGTGGTGGCGACAAGCGCTGCGGTCGTCAGCCAACCGACTGCCACTGACGCGCCAGCTGCACCAACGGAAGCGCCCGCACTGCCAGAGCCGACCAGCACCCCGCCGCCGGCCCCGTCGGCCACCGGCTATCTCAGCATCGCCGTCGTTGGACCCAACGGCGGCATCAACCTCCCGCCGGAGACAGTTATTGAGTCCGCGTCGGTCGAGGTGTTCGCAGATTCGTGCGATGGAGCGTCTATCGGAAGCTATGCGCTGGACACGGCCAGCTTCACGACCGGGATCGAGGTTTCGCCGGGCACGTATTGTGCCCAGCTTTCCAGCGCCTTCACGTTCCAGACATTCAGTGGGAGCATCTTCGCCAGCGGATCGGGGACTGTCGAAGCGGGTAGCGGCGGCAGCATTATGATCGTCGTCGATGCGAGCTCGATCAGCCTGCGGTAGCAACGTCGGATGCGAAGGCATCAGATCGCCACCTCATCGCTATTCGCCGCGTTTCAGACCGCCGCTCTGCGGTATCGTTACTAACGTAACGATCGGCAGGCGGAGGTGGGCGACATGCAACTCGCAGAGCGGATGAGTCGGCTCGGGACGGAGAGCGCGTTTGACGTGCTGATGCGCGCCCGCGCGCTGGAGGCACAGGGCCGCGACGTCATCCACCTTGAGATCGGCGAGCCGGATTTCGACACGCCCGAGCACATCGTTCAGGCCGGCATCGACGCGCTGCGACACGGCGACACCCACTACACTCCAGCAGCCGGAATACCCGAACTCCGCCAGGCCATCGCTGATTATGTCAGCCAGACGCGCGGCATTTCGGTCGCGCCGCAGCAGGTCGTCGTCACTCCGGGCGGCAAGCCGGTCATGTTCTTTGTGATTCTGGCGCTGGCCGGTCCCGGCGATGAGGTGATCTGCCCCGATCCCGGCTTCCCGATCTACGCCTCGGCCATCGAGTTCGCCGGCGCGCGGGCTGTGCCGCTGACGCTGCGTGAGGAGGACGGCTTTGCCGTCGATCCGGAGACGCTGCGCTCACTCATCAGCGACCGGACGAAGCTGATCATCCTGAACTCACCACACAACCCGACTGGCGGCGTGATCCCCGGATCGGCGCTCGATGAGATCGCCCGCATGGCGGCCGAGCGCGGCATCATGGTGCTGTCCGACGAGATCTACTCGCGCATGGTCTACGACGGCGCGTTCGAAAGCATCGCCGCGCGTCCGGGCATGGCCGAGCAGACAATCATCCTCGACGGCTTCTCGAAGACGTATGCCATGACTGGCTGGCGGCTCGGCTACGGTGTCATGCCGGTGGCGCTGGCCGAGCAGGTTACGCGGCTGGCGGTGAACTGCCACTCGTGCGTACCGGGCTTCACGCAGATCGCGGGCGTTACTGCGCTCACCGGAAGTCAGGCACCAGTCAAAGCGATGGTCGCCGAGTTCCGTCGTCGCCGCGATGCGGTGGTCGCCGGGCTCAACGCGATCCCCGGCATCACCTGCCAGATGCCGGCCGGTGCGTTCTACGCGTTCCCGAACGTCTCACAGATCGGTGATTCAGCGGCGATCGCGGATCGGCTGCTGAATGAGGGCGGCGTCGCGGTGCTGGATGGCGCTGCGTTCGGCGCTGCCGGCCGGGGCTACCTCCGGCTGTCCTACGCCAACTCGCTCGAACGCCTTGAGGCCGCGCTGGAGCGCATGCGCCAGGTGCTGGCCGACGGATAACGCTCGCTAGAAACAGGATCAGGTGACGACAGAACAGATGCATCCTCACTCAGGCGCACAACGAAGGACGGCTCCGCGATGACGATTCAGGCATATGCACGCCTCGGCGTCGTGCTGGCCGGCGTTGTTGGGCTGGGCGTCGAGCTCACGGCCGAGCGGCTGCTTGCGCCGGCGTTTGGCACGACGAACGACCTGTGGTCGATCGTCATCGGCCTGACGTTCGCGTTCCTGTCGCTCGGCTACACCGTCGGCGGACGCCTGATCGACCGCCACCCAAGCCACCGCATCATCGCCGTCTGCCTGCTGATTACTGGACTGTGGACGGTCGGGCTCGCGTTCGTCGGTCGCCCGATTGTCGATCAGATTCAGGAGTGGACGTTCAACGCTGGCGGTCTGCGTGCCGGACTGTTCTTCTCGGTTCTGCTGCTGATCACGCTGCCGCCGTTCCTGCTGGGCATCATCACGCCATCGGCTATCCGGCTGGTGATCCCGCGAATTGGCTCGGCTGGTCGCTCGACCGGAGCCATCTACGCGCTCGGCACGCTCGGCTCGCTGGTCGGCACATTCGTGCCGGTCATCGTCCTGATGCCGCGGATCGGTGTGCGCCTGACGTTCCTGTCGATGGCGGCCGTCGCGCTCGTCGGCGGACTGATCGGTCTGACGCGCCTCGTGCGCGGCGAAGCGGCGCAGCCGGTCACTGAGGAGTCTGCTCCTGCTCGCAATGAGCCTGTCCTTGAGGAAATGCCCTCGTCGTAGCTAGACCGGCGTTGCATCCGTCGCAGGGTTCCTGGCGCTGTCTCCGGGAATCGCGACGTTATCCATCTTCGCGAACCAGCGAATCAGCGTGCCGATGCTGCTGGCGTGCTCACCCTCGTGATAGATGAGGGTCAGCACCTGCTCCAGGAGTGTGTTCGGCCCACCACGTCGACGGCGCATCAGGACGGTGTCATCCTCAGTCTGGCCAAGCTGCTCCAGGAAGCGATTCAGCGCGATGCTGAACGCGGCGCGGATGCGCTCCGGCGGCGGATACGCCTCCGGCTCCAGGACAACCGAATCGACGCTAAACAGACGGTCCCAGTCTTCTCCCAGTCGACGCCCGATGCCGAAGGCGGCATCAGCCAGGACATCCTGCTCCCACGCGAGATGGCCCATGTGCCAGGCGATCGTGCAATCGGTCCACTCGACGCGGCGATGCAGCCACTCATCGGGAATACCGGCGATTAGCTCTCGCGTCCAGGAGCGCACCTGACGCAACTGGGATTCGAGCAGCTCCAGCGCCATGCGTTCATCTGCCATCCCCCACCTCCTCCGACTTCTCCCGATGCCAATCTGCCGGTCCACCATGCACCGGCGCGGGATCGTGCTGTTCTCTGCGCTGTCGCGACACACATACGATAATCAGCAGGAGCCATCTCGCGCAACTCCTGCCGCATATCTGATCGGAGCACATAGATGTCGCAGCGCCTACGCACTCGCTTTGCCGTGGTTACCGACCTGCATCTCGGATCGACACGAGAGGGCAGTTGGCACAATCGCTTCCTGACCGACCACCCGGAAGAGACTGCCGCAGCAGCGGTGGACGCGATCAATGCCGATGCACCGGACTTTACCCTCATCCTCGGCGATCTCACCGACACGGCCAGCGACGCGGAACTGCAACTGGCTCGTGAGACGCTAGATCAGCTCACGATGCCGTGGATCGTCTGCCGCGGCAATCACGATGTCACCGCCGAGGGCGACCGCGCGCCGTTCGACCGTGTATTCGGCGATCGCGCGCCGGTCGGGCTGGTCCCGTCTGGCGTGTTGCCGCTGCCGGATAGCGTCGCCGTGGCGGCGCTCGACGCCGAGTGGGGGCAGGATGATGGGCGCTGGTGGGTCAACGTCTTCGCCGAGCAGGTGGACGCGATCCGTACTGGTCTCTCAGCCTCCCGCCCGGATCTGCTGATCGTCGCCTGCCACTTTCCGTTCGTCCGACAGTCGGAATACATCCGCACCGCCGCGCCGAGCGGCAAGAACGCCGGCACCCTCACCTACGGCGAACGCACGATTTCCGCGCTGGCCGGCGAGGGTTACCGCACGCTCTTCCTGACCGGCCACCAGCACTTCCACCACATCGTCGAATCCGGCTCAGACGAATCAGCCTGGCTGCACGTCACCACCGCCTCACTCGTCGAGTTCCCAGCGGAGTATCGGCTGATCGAGGTTGATGGCGGCACGCTCAGCATCACGACCCACCCTGCTGCTCCGGCCACCGTCGCCGCGGTCTCGCCAGACGTCACCTGGCCGCGCGGCCGCAATGAGGATCGGGAGATGCGGTGGGAGTGACAGGCATCGACTGTCAGGATCTCAGGCAGAAGGTGCCCTGCAGGCTGCCTGGGGGTTTGCGATACGCCCCTAGGTTGGGACGAGTACCGCACGGGGTGCCACAGTCCGCAGGACGGCAGACAAGCACACAAATGCAGGGGCGTATCGCATACGCCCGTTCAACCCCAGAACACGTTTGCCCACTACCCGACGCGCGATGCCGTAGTGCTTGTCCACCATCGGGGCGGCGCGCTAGTGCCTACGCTCGCCCCTCCAGATGCGCGATGTACCGCTCGGCGGAGCGGTGGACTGCGCCGGGGCCATCGGTGACGACGATGCCGCCGAAGGAGCCGTAGATGCGGTCGTAGCTGAACGGCTCGACGGCGGCGACGATGCGACGCACGCTGGCCGGGTCGAGCGGGATGTTGTTCGGGAAGCTGTACATGAACGTCACCCAGCGCGGGTCGGCCGTGACCTGAATCGTGTCGCCGGTGAAGATCGCGCCGCGCCCGTCCGCACCATCCGCCCAATGCACGACCGACGAGCCGGGGAAATGCCCGCCACAGCGGATCATCGTGACGCCGGGAATGAGCTCGCGCGTCTCACCCTCCCAGAAGTCGATGGTCGGGCCGGGCTGCATGACCCACTGGCGATCGTCAGCAGGTATCCAGATCGGGACGCCGCCGAACGCCTCACTCCACTCAACGATGGTGGTGAAGAAATGCGGGTGAGAGATGGCGATGCCGGCCAGCCCACCGCGGCGCTGAATCTCGGCGACCGTCGCGTCGTCGATCAGGCTGACGCAGTCCCAGAGGATGTTGCCGGCCGGCGTCTCGATCAGGTGCGCGCGCTGGCCAATCCCGACCTTCGGCTCCGGCAGGATCGCCGACAGCCCCGGCTCAAGGTCGATGAACGTGTTGCGATGACTACGACGCAGCTCGTCGAGCGTCGTCCATTGCTGACCATTGGGATTCACGTACTGGCGATCGTCCAGACAGATCGGGCAACCATCGGGCGGCTGTGCAGACGGTGGGTACTGGGTGCCGCAGGTGACACAGATGAACTTCTCCATTGACGAACGGCCTCCTTTGCGAACGCTACTCACGATCAGTATATGACCGGCCACGCCGGGTCTGGACATCGGGCGACTTGTGCGTATCATCTGCGAGTCGATTTTGTCCGGATAGTGCTAGGCAAGACCAGATGCTTCACGCCGCATCGTTGCGCAGCCGTACGAGCTCCATCCTTCCCATCATCCTTCTGCTCACCTCGACCGTGCTGGCAATTGCCGGAACGATGGTCACGCCGCAACCGGCTGCGGCAGCCGCACCTGAGATCGTCTACTTCCCCGTCACTGGCCACCACGTCAGCGAGCCATTCATTTCGACCTGGCGCAAGCTCGGCGGGTTGGCGACGTTCGGCTATCCGCTGAGCGAAGCGGTTGTCGACCCGGATTCCGGCCTGACCGTCCAGTATTTCGAACGCGAACGCTTCGAATATCATCCCGAGAATGCCGGGACCGAGTATGAGGTGCTGTTCGCGCTGCTCGGATCGTGGCTGACGGTTGGCCGCACTGAACCGGCCTTCACGCCGATCCGGGCCGAGACAGCGCCGCCGGATACGCCCGAGCGCGCCTTCTACGCGCCGACCGGTCACTACCTCAGCTACGGCTTCAAGTCGTACTGGGAATCACACGGCGGTTTGCGGATCTTTGGCTATCCAATCTCGGAAGAGTTCGCCGAGGTGAATGCCGATACTGGCCAGACCTACACGGTGCAGTATTTCGAGCGCGCCCGCTTTGAGTACCATCCGGAGCACGCCGGGACACCGTACGAGATCCTCCTCGGCCGCCTTGGTGCCGACCGCGCCACAGCGCTGGGCATCAATACCGCCGCCGTGCCACGGCAGGACGGCGTGCCGGACTACGACGAATCGCTCTGGGCACCGCCACCGCCACGGGCGTTCAACATCCCGGTGCTGATGTATCACCACGTCGGCGAGGACGCGGCGCGCTACACCATCCCGCTCTGGCGTTTCGAGCAGCAGATCGACTGGCTGCAGGGCGCGGGCTACAACACCGTGACCCTTTCCGAGGTCTACGACGCGGTCGAGGGGATCGGGACGCTGCCGCCAAACCCGGTCGCGATCACGTTCGACGATGGTTATGCCGAGCAGTGGGGTGCGGCCGAGGCGATGCGCGTGCGCGGCATGCGCGGCACGTTCTTCATCCTCAGCGGCGCGTCGACGCTGGCCGACTGGCAGATTCGCGCGATGGCCGACAACGGCAATGAGATCGGCAGCCACTCGATCAGCCACCCGGACCTGACGACGGTGTCCGATGGGCAGCTGTGGAGTGAGCTGGTCGACTCACGCGCCACGCTGCAGGCGATCTCCGGTCAGAGCGTCGACATCTTCGCCTACCCCTACGGCGCGTACGACAGCCGCGTCATCTGGGCGGTCGAAGCAGCGGAATACCGTGCGGCCGTCGCGGCCTGGGGCGGCACCTGGTGGTCGCCGGAGAAGTGGTGGGTCGAGCCACGGATTGAGATCGGCGGCACGCTGACGCTGGATGAGTTCACGGTCTATCTGCGGTAAACAGAACACCGCCGCTGCTCCGGGCTGGAGCAGCGGCGGTGTCGTCGCGTCATGAAGTGCGCCAGCGCCTATGGCTGTGTCACACAGCCGTCTTCAGCGCCGACCAGCGGGCGGACCAGGAGTGAGTAGAGATCGTTGCCGCTCGTCCACTGGGTGAGCTGGTTCGCATCCTGTAGCTGCGTCATCAGCGTGGCCAGATCCTCGCCATCCAGCACGACGCAGCGGGCATCCTGCAGCAGCGGGTACGGCTCGCCAAGCTCAGCGAGTGGGGTCGCCAGCGGCCAGTCGAGCTGCTGCGGCTCGATCTCCGGCGTCGCCATGTCCGGGGTGGTCTGGACGGGTAGCGCGATGATCTGCATCCGCGTCACATCGTAGGCATGGTCCTCGCCGCTGAACGCCGTCTCCGGCAGCCAGTCGCGCAACGACCCGAGCTGATTGAGGAACGTCGTCAGCTTCTCGCGGGCCGCATCGGCCTCCGGCGTGCCGGTCGGCTCGGTACCCTCGTAGAGCGCATAGGCGGAGACGGTCGTCGTCTTGCCACCGGCGTTCGTGACGAAGACGGTCGTCGCCGCGTCGGCGATCATGTTGTTCTCGTAAGTCGCGTCGCCATCGAGCAAGCCGGCATCACGCGCGGCATTCAGGACAGCATGGACGCCCTCGTCGGTCAGGCAGACCTCCTGCAGGTTCGGCAGGATCGGCTGCGGATAGATCTCGATCTGCGGCCCCTCAGTGATGAGGCAGCCGTTCCCGAGTAGCGTCGCCAGCGGCAGTCGCGAGATGAGCGCCTCCATCGGCGCGAAACCGCCCTGCCAGGTGACCTGCAGAATGATGTCGTCGTCACCGGTCGGGTGCTCGATTGGCTCCGGGGTTGGGCTGGCGGATGGCGTCGGTGTCGATGCAACGCCGCCATTGCCGACAGCGTCATCCTCGCCACAGGCGCCGAGCAGCAGAACGAAAACGAGCAGTGCCACAAACGAGAGGCGTAACGATGGTGCGCGTGAGTCAGTCCGTGATCGCATCATCTGTTTCTCCGGGACCATCGCTGGTCCTGCTACGCGGACGTCGTCGTCCGCCGATTGTCTGTATATATGACGCCGAACTGGTCATTCGTGTTCCATCACGGTCAGGTGACGACGATCTCACACAATCGTCGTCACCTTGCGTCAGCACTTATTGTCGCTGCCTGGCGTGTCGGCTCCGGTGTGGCCGGCACACTAGCTCTGCTGGACGGCGCTGATATTCAGCGTGACCTTGACCGTATCGCTCACAACAACGCCGCCACCGTCGAGCCGCTCATTCCAGGAAACGCCGAACGCTTTGCGGCTCAGTCGGGTCGTGCCGGAGAAGGCAGCACGGTGCTTGCCCGCGCCCTCCGCGATCTGTCCGCGGTACTTCGTGTCGAGGACGATCGGCAGCGTGCGATCGCGAATTGTCAGGTCGCCATGGATCTTGAAGCGATCCGTGCCGGTCATCTCGACGTGGGTGCTGGCGAACATGATGTTTGGGTAGCGCTCGGCCAGCAGGAAGTCGCCCGAGCGCAGGTGGTTGTCGCGCAACTGATTGTGGGTCGAGATGCTCTGCGTCGCGATGCTGGCTTCGACCGCCGCACTCTCCAGGTGCTCGCCATCCCAATGGATCGTGCCGCTCACATTCTCGAACGTGCCGGTGACGGTCGCGATCATCATGTGCTTGACCGAGAACTCGACGTTCGAGTGGTCGTTGTCGATCATCCAGTCGGTGCCAATCGTTGTGGGCTCGGCGACTGCCATAGCAGGTGTGCTCATCGGGGATTCCTTTCAGTGTTCTGCTCGCGGAGAGGATGTATCGAGTTGCTGTCGCGCGCGCTTCTACTGCGCCAACGCCGCCTTCAGCGCTCGCGCCGCCGCGGCGATCGCCAGTTGCGTCGCGTTGGTTGTTGCCAGGGCGTTCAGCATCATGAAGTCGTGGAAGACGCCTTCGACGCGCAGGGCGTTCACATCGACGCCGGCCTGACGTAGCTTGCGCCCATATGCTTCGCCTTCATCCCGCAGGACATCCGCCTCATCCGTAATCAGGAGCGCGGGTGGCAGCCCGGCGAGCTGGTCCAGCGAGGCGCGTAGCGGAGAGGCGGTTGGCTCGGTGCGCTGCGCATCGTCCGGTGCGTAGGCATCCCAGAACCACTGCATCGCCTTACGGGTGAGCCACGGACCGTCGGCAAACTCCGCGTAGCTGGCGGTGTCGAATGCCGCGTTGGTGACCGGATAGAACAGCGCCTGCAGGCGGAATGTCGGGCCGCCACGTTGCTTCGCCAGCAGCGTCACTGCCGCTGTCATGTTGCCGCCGACGCTATCTCCGGCGATCGCCATGCGGGTGGCATCGACACCGATCTCGCTACCGTGCCCGGAAACCCAGGTCGCGGCGGCATGGGCCTCTTCGATGGCGACGGGATATCGCGCCTCTGGCGATGGCGTGTAGTTCACGAAGACGAACGCCGCGCCGGCCCGCGCCGCCAGGTCGCGCACGAGCCGCTCGTGCGTGCCGAAGTTGCCAAGTATCCAGCCACCGCCGTGGATGTAGACAACGACCGGCAGTGGGGCTGTCGCGCCGACTGGACGCACGATCGTGATGGAAACCTGGCCGTCGGGACCGACCGGAATCGTTCGCTCCTCGATCGTCGCCGGAGCGAGGGCTACATCGCCGGCCTGCGCCCGATCGAGAACAGCGCGGGCATCCTCTGGCGAGAGCGTATAGAGGGGTGGGCCGCCGGCAGTTGCCAGCGCTTCACTGAGGGCTTGCGCGGCCGGCTCCAGGACAACTGCGGGGATCGTGGGCGGTGCGTATGTCGTGGTCATGATGGGCTGTTCCTTCCTGAACGGTGTCGGGAAATCGCCACGCCTCAGCGCGGTCGATGACTCGTGTCGCGAATGGCGCGTGTGATGAGCGCGGTGAAGTCGTCTGCATGAGCGGCGAAGCCACCGACGTGGCTGGCATTCGCGAACTCGATTGTCGTTGCGCCAGCGCGCTCAGCCATCCAGCGCTGCTCGTTCGGATCGATGATCAGGTCCTTGCCGGACACGGCGTAGTAGGTCGGGAGATCGTGCCAGGCGACCGGGCCGGATGGGCTCAGCAGGGCCGCCGGATGCGTCGCGCCCTGGGCGGCGTTCATCGCAGCCGCTTTGCGCGGCGACAGATCGGCAGCGAAGATCTCGTGGAAGAATGCGGGATCGATCAGCGCTGGTGAGTTCCAGGCTTCGCCGGTGAAGACGAGGTGATCGAGCGCCGCTGACGGGACGTAGCCGTCGCCGACGCTGACAACCGACTCGCCCTCTTCGGGGACGATGGCGGCGGTGTAGACCAGCGCGAGGATGTCGGAGCGGCCATATGCCGCGTTCGAGATGACCACACCACCGTATGAGTGGCCAACGAGGATCTTGTCGCCGTGGATGGCGTCGAGTGTGTCACGAACGATTGCGACATCACCCTCGATCGAAAGCAGATCGAGCGCCGGCGTTACAGTCCGATAGCCGTCGTTATGGAGATCTCGGACGACGTCTTTCCAGCCACTCGGGCCGGCCCATGCGCCGTGGACGAGGACGATCGTCGGCTTGTGACCGTAGCCGGGCCAGGTGCCACGGGCGGCAGCCTCGGGAGCGAGCGAGAGCATCACGAGGATGACGGTCGCTGCGAGTAGCAGCAGTTGAATGAGCTCAGATCGGGCATCTATCCGGGCAGCCTGGGTGCAAGCTCTGTTCTTCAATGGAACCCTCCTATCCCTGTTGGAGTCGATGCCGGCGGCCCGGATTGTTGACCGCCGGCCAATCGACAGAGGTGATCGCCGCAGAGAATGCGGCTGTGGTGTCTATGAGACGGATGCCATGGCTGTGTTCTCGACCAGCCAGTCAGAGAAGTGCGTCTCGCCGAGGGCAGCGCCGCTTTCCGGCACGAGCATGCGCTCGGTCAGCGTCGCGCCGTAATACGGAGCAGCGGGATCAGCGATGACCTGACGAGGATCGTGACGAGCGCTCAGCGCCGTGCGGATGAGATCGTCCAGCCGGAACTGATCCGGCCCAGCAACCTCGATGATGCCGTTCACCGGCGCGCTGACGCTGGCCTTGCCGACTGCGCGGGAGACATCCTCGGCGGCCATTGGCTGAATCAGCACCGGAGCGAGGCGGATGCTATCGCCGACGACTGCGGACTCGGCGATGCTGTTGACGAACTCGAAGAACTGCGTCGCGTGGACGATGGTGTAGGGAATGCCGGACTCCCGGATCAGCTTCTCCTGCGCGATCTTGCCGCGGAAGTAGCCGCTCTCGGACAGCCTCTCGGTGCCGACAACCGACAGCGCAACGTGGTGGCCGACGCCCGTCGCTGCCTCAGCCGCCAGCAGGTTGCCGGTTGATGTCGTGAAGAACTTCATCACCGCCATATCCTCAAAGGACGGCGAGTTCGATACGTCGACGACAACAGACGCGCCAGTGAGCGCCTCGATCAGGCCCTCGCCAGTGATGGTGTTGACACCCAGCCGGGGCGACGCAGGGACCGCTTCGTAGCCGCGTTCCTGCAGCTTGGCGACGACTTTCGAGCCGATCAGGCCGGTTCCACCGATGACGACAATCTTCATGGGTCTTCCTTTCAATGCGTGGTGCTTGCGACGGTTTGGCTTCCCGCTGTGCGAGAAGCGCTCGATCTGGATGTCAGACTGCGACGGGCATGGCCGCGTTGACGGCACTCAGGATCACGTCGGCGACGACCTGCGGCTGCGAGATCATGATGGCGTGCGAACCGTCCACCTCCGTGATCGTGGCTCCGGCGCGCTCGGCCATCGTGCGCAGGACATCCGTGCCAGCGGCCTTGTCGCCGGTCGGGATCACGGCCCAGGCCGGCAAGGTCTTCCAGCCCGGCGTCCCGGTTGGCTGGCTGAACGCCAGCTCCGCAGCTGGGCGCTGCGTGTAGGCCATCACCGTTGTCTGCTCGACTGGCAGATCGGAGGCAAAGGCAGTGTGAAAGTCCTCGGGATTGATCGCGAACTCAACAGCCGTCTCAGCGCCATCGCCGATCGGGTACTGGAGCGGCAACAGGGAAGTCGCGAGGACGCTATCGCGCGAATCGGCCTCGATGTCGAGCAGGCTTTCACCTTCGTCCGGCGCGAAGCCGGCGACGTAGACGAGGCCAACGACGTTTGCAGCCCGCGCCGAGGCGTTCGTGACGACAACACCGCCATACGAGTGTCCAACCAGGACGACCGGGCCGGGGATCTGGCCAACGAAGCTGGCAATGTAATCGGCGTCGTGAGTGACGCTGCGAAGCGGATTGGGCGGAGCAGTGACGCGCACACCCTCGGCACGCAGGCGCTCGATCACCCCGGCCCAGCCGGCGGAATCGGCAAATGCGCCGTGGACGAGGACAACGGTTACGTCGGTGTTAGCAGTTGCAGGGTCGATCATAGGGAGGTCCTTTCGGGATCAGAACGAATGCTGAGACTCCTGTCGGCATGACGCGGATGACCTTATGAGCGACTCCCTCCCAGACAGCGACTCCGAACGTCACGGTCGCCGATGCCGATCGAATACGTCGATCCGTTTGACTACAGAACACACAGTAGGGAGCACGAAGACGCTCGTCTTCCGCGAGAGCACGCAATCGAAATGAGGGATTTCCGGGTGGGATTGGGGGATATCCGCCAACGCGTCGGGGAAGCAGGGAATCGAGAGGCTAGTGGGCCCTATGCCTCGGGCTCGTTCGACCCGGCCAGGCCATAGCGCAAGGCAAAGGCGGTCGCTTCGGTGCGACGCTCGACGCCGATCTTGCGATAGAGGCCGGTGACGTGGCGCTCGATCGTGCGCTCGCTGAGCCAGAGGACGGCGGCAATCTCCTTGTTGCTCAGCCCCTGAGCCAGCAAGCCAAGCACTTCACTCTCTCTACGCGTCAGATGCACTGGCGGTAGCGGCGGCAGGGCTTGCTCTCGCGACTCCGAGGCTGGGCCGCCGACATCAATGGCGGGAGCAGTCGGCTCGGTCACCTCGCTGGCGAGATCGTGTGCCTGCGTGACATGCTCCCCCAGCGTCGACAGTGGTGCGATCAGATCGTCGGCGAGCTGAGCCAGGAAGGCGTTCCTGCGCTGCAGCGCATCTTCGGCAGCAGTGCGTGCGGCGCGCTCGCCGGCTAATCGCCGGGCCGAGTGGATCGAGATGGCAGCCTGCCCGACAGCGACACGCAGCAGGTAGAGATCGAAGCTGGTGGGGAACTCGCGACTCGATGAACCAACGATGACGATGCCGTCCTGGCCGATCAATGGCGGCGTCACGCGCGTCAATCGGATGTTGCCGTCGTCGGTCAGCGTCGCGGCCGCGATGGTGATTGCTTTGGGCTGCAGAACCTCAGAGGAGTTGAGGATCAGCGACAGAACAGCCGGGATTTCCGAGCCTCGCGGCCGCCAGAACTCAAGCCCGCCAGCACCTGTGGCACCACCGAAGCGCGCGTAGCCGAAGTCCAGACGCAAGACGCCGAAGAGAACATCAAGCAGTCCGGCCACGATGTCTGTCGAATCCTGATCGACCCAGATCGCGGGCAGGGCAAGCAGCGCGGACAGGTCTCGCAACTGTCGACGAGACACGCCCTGCGTATCGACCTGGGTCAGCGTCGGCACGTCGACAATCTCAACGGCCAGGTGCTCCGGATCAGGCATGCGGTGCGGGCGGGTTGCGTGAATGCAGCTCTGCGAGGAACTCGGCAGCCGGGACGTAGAAAGGATTCACCTGCAGCATCCCACCAATCAGCGCCATCGGGTGCGTCCGCAACACGTCGATCAGGACATCGGCACTGAACTTGGTAATGTCATAGACGCAGATGGAGATGTGCGGATACTTGGGGAGCGCCGCACCGGCCTGTGCTTCGTACTCCAACACGAGCCTGCCGACATCCGGCGCAGCAGATGCCCAACTCATGTCGGTAATCAGTCGAATCCGCGAGCCAGACGAGTCCCCGAGCAGAGCGTCGATGATCTCGATCGTCGATTCCTGATCGAAGTGACCCTTTGAGAGATAGGTCTCCTGCCAGGTGTGGATGATGAATTGGCCGCGTTGGAGCAGATTGGGTGTATCCAGGCCCAGATGGCGCAAATGGCTGACCTGGCTGGCGCGCTCCGCCGGATCGACGAAGTACATCAGCGTGTCGCCGAGGGCGACGCCATCGAGCACAAACGGGTCGAGGATGCGATTGCCCTCTTCTCGACCATTAACGAACGCGCAGACGTGGCGGAACGGATCCAGCACACCCCCAGCGAACTCTACAGGCGCGAGGCCTGCCGGACCGTCTCCACACATCGTCGACTCCAATGCGAAATGGAAGCACTACAACGACTATCAGCACGCCGAACAATATATGTTGCTAGTCACGAGGCACCGGTTGAAGCGATCATGATTGAACGATCGCATGCGTCATACATATCGGAAAGCAGATCAGCTTGTCAAGCGCTGACTCTGGCGGTCAATTCGCAGACATACCGTGATGCAACAGGCAATCGGACGATGATATTCGGCGCGGACAATGCGTTCGTCTTCCATCCAGCGGTTTTCATGACACTCGTTGGTAAGCAATCCTGACGCGTCGAGAAGCACATTATGAGTAAGCAATGCGTCCGCGTCCGCGCTTGAATGTCAGGCTGCCCGGCGACGATTGCGCTGCAACCCACACGCTGAGGTCTGGCGCATCCGGCGGAGTTGCGGACAATATGACTGGCATTACGTTTCGAGGACGAGGGAGGGTGAATGATCGAAGCACAGACACTAGAACAGGTAGCCCGCGAGCAGCAGGTGCAGCTGGCAATCCCGGGGATCTCCTGGGGCATCCTGCGCGGCGACACCGAGGAGCAGGGCGCAATCGGCGTCGCCAAGCTGACGACCGGCGAGCCGATGCGGCCCGACTCGCTCTGCCGCATCGCGTCGATCTCGAAGGTCTTCACGTCGACGCTGGCGATGATGCTGGTCGATGACGGCACGCTCGATCTGGACGCGCCGGTCAGCCACTATCTGCTGGGGGTTCGCATCTCCGAGGGCATTGAGGATCGCATCACAACGCGGCATCTCCTCTCCCATGGGACCGGCATGCTCGGCGACTTCTCGGTCAACTTCGGCTGGGGTGCGGATGCGCTGGAGCGCGCAATCGGCGAGTTCCACACGCTGCGCCAGTACGCCGAGCCGGACGAGCTGTGGTTCTACTGCAACTCCGGCTTCCACCTGGCCGGCCGCATCCTTGAGGTAGTCGGCGGCAAACCGTTCGATGAACTGATGCGCGAGCGGCTGTTCGAGCCGCTGGGCCTGGAGCGCGCCTGCTTCTTTAGCCACGAGGCGATTTCCAGTCCGCACGCGCTCGGCCACAACCAGCGCACGCCCGACACTGACGAGCACGTACCGGCCGACCAGTACTATCCGCGCAATCGCCTGCCGGCCGGTGGCATCTACGCGAACGTACCGGACTTGCTGCGCTTCGCCCGCTTCCATCTCGGCGACGGCACCGTCGATGGCCAACGGGTGATCGGCGCGGAGACGCTGCGCGCCATGCGCGAGCCACAGCGGCAGGCCGCCAACTGGGCCGACCAGTGGGGCATCGGCTGGGATATCCGCACGATCGACGGTGTGCAGGTGATCGGGCACGGCGGCAGCATCAACGGCTTCAAGTCGCTGCTGACACTCGTGCCGGAGAAGCAGGCAGCACTCGTCGTACTCACGAACAGCGGGCGCGGCGACCTCGCAAATCGTGCCATCGAGCGCTGGTTCCTGGAGCAGGAGCTGGGCCTCGTCAATCCGTCGCCAGCGACAGTGACGCTCGATGACGCGCAGGCCGACCGCATCGCCGGTCGCTACAGCGGGATGGATTCGACGATCGATATCGTCCGCGATGGCGACGGATTCCGCCTGGAGCTGACCAGCCCGGGGCCGAACGGTGGCGAGCCAGTGCGCTGGCCGGACGAGTCGTTCGCACCGATCAGCGAATGGGAGCTGATCAACACCGCCGGACCGGCAACCGGCACCCGGATCGACGTTGTGCCGACGGCAGAAGGCGCGCCGCGCTATCTGCGGATGCACGGCCGCCTGTTCGATCGGGCTGAGCAGGGCATGTAGCATGTTATGGTGACGCACAGCGGTGCGGGAGAACCGAGACGCCGGACAAACGGTGTCCCGAAAGGAGAACACAGTGGTTCTGATGGACATGGAAGCCGAGGAACGCGTCCGTCGCGATGACCGCGCGCACGTGTTCCACTCGTGGTCGGCGCAGAGCAAGATCAACCCGATGCCGGTGGCAGGTGGCGAGGGCTGTGAGTTCTTCGATTTCGAGGGCAAGCGCTACCTCGACTTCGCCAGCCAGCTCGTCTACACCAATCTCGGGCATCAGCACCCGAAGGTCGTCGCGGCGATCAAGGAACAGGCCGATCGGTTGTGCGTGATCCAGCCGAGCTTCGCCAACGAGCGCTCGTCCGAGCTGGCCCGCATGCTGGCCGAGCTGGCACCCGGCGATCTCAACATGGCCTTCTTCACCAACGGTGGCGCCGAGGCGAACGAGAACGCCATCCGCCTCGCCCGCGAGGCGACCGGCCGGCACAAGATCCTGTCTGCCTATCGCTCGTACCACGGCGCGACCCACGGCGCGATCGCCCTGACCGGTGAGCCACGACGCTGGGCGTCGGAGCCAGCGATCAGCGGCGTTGTCCACTTCATGGGCCCGTACACCTATCGCTCGTCGTTCCACTCCGAGAACGAGGAGCAGGAGCGCGACCGCGCGCTGGCGCACCTCGAAGAGGTCGTCATGTACGAGGGTCCGCAGACCGTCGCGGGCATCATCCTCGAGGTCATCGTCGGCACGAACGGCATCCTCGTGCCGCCCGAGGGCTACCTGCAGGGCGTGCGCGAGCTGTGCGACCGCCACGGCATCGTCATGATCCTCGACGAGGTAATGACCGGCTTCGGCCGCACCGGCTACTGGTTCGGCTCGGAAGGCTTCGGCGTTGAGCCGGACCTGATCTCCTGCGCCAAGGGCCTCACTTCCGGGTATGTCCCGCTCGGCGCGGTGCTGATCTCGCAGAAGATCGCCGACAAGTTCCAGGACAAGGTCTACTACGGCGGCCTGACCTACTCCGGCCACCCGCTGGCCTGCGCAGCCGGCATCGGCGCGATCAATGCAATGAAGGAAGAGAAGGTCGTCGAGAACGCCAAGATGATCGGCGACGACGTCCTCGGCCCCGGCCTGCGCGAGCTACAGAAGAAGCACAAGAGCATCGGTGACGTGCGCGGGCGCGGCTGCTTCTGGGGCGTTGAGCTGGTCAAGAACCGCGAGACACGCGAGATGCTGGTGCCGTTCAACGCGGCCGGCCCGGCGATGGGTCCGGTCGCTCAGATGACCGGTGAGGCGATGAACCGCGGCGTGTCGCTGATGGCGCACTGGAACGTCATCATCTGCGCGCCACCGCTGATCATCACGCCGGACGAAGTGAAGCGCGCCCTGTCCGTGCTGGACGAGGTGCTGGAGATCGCCGATAAGGCGGCGGACTAGAGGCGGCGGCCCTCACCCCCCGACCCCCTCTCCCAACGTTGGGAGAGGGGGAGTTATGGAGTCGCAGTGTTTGAGTGCCGATCCCCGGTTGGGAGGTCGGCACCTTTTTATGCAGCGACGAGGGATCGGCGGCGGGCGACGGCGAGGACGTAGTCGATGATGCGGGCGGGGATGTTGACGCCGGTGGTGTCGATCGAGTTGCGGAACTCCATCGTCGCGTTGATCTCGTTGACGAGCAGGCCACGCTGCGGATCCTCGAAGAGATCGACCGCCAGGATACCGCCGCCGACAGCCGCTGCGGCACGACTGCACAGGTCAGCGAGCTCGGGTGTCACCACGCAGTTCGTCGCCTGCCCGCCCCGGGCGGTGTTCGTAATCCAGTGGCTGCTGGAGCGGTAGATCGCACAGATCGTTTCCCCACCAACGACGAAGGCGCGGATGTCACGATCCGGCTTGGCGATGTGCTCTTGAATGTAAAACGTCTGGTGGTGGAATCCACCGAGCACCTGCTTGTGTTCCAGGATCGCTTCGGCTGCATCGCGATCGTTGATCCTGGCCAACAGCCGCCCCCACGAGCCGACGGCCGGCTTCAGCACGACCGGATAGCCCAGATCATCGATGGCACGCAGGGCGGCGTCCGGCGAGAAGGCGACACGCAGCTCCGGCTGGGGTACACCGGCACGCGCCAGCGCCGCCGAGGTGCGTAGCTTGTCGTTGCAGCACTCCAGCACAGCGGACGCGTTGACGACCGGGATGCCGGCGGCTTCAAGCATCGTGGCGGTGTGGAAGGTGCGCTGCTGGCCAACACCGCGAGCGAGGACGGCGTCATAGGGCCAGGCGGTGGGATCGGCGAGAGATACGGTTAGCGAGCGATCGTCAATCGCGTCGTAGGCGATACCGCGACGATCGAGCTCGGCGAAGAGCAGGCGCTCCTCAACGCGGAGCGGTCCGTAGGTCAGGGCGATGCGGGGTGTAGCGGTCATGGTCGGGCTGTCCTTCTCGTGTCATCACAATCGTCCGAAGTAGCGTGGCGGCGCCGCTCTGTTTCGAGCGGCCACGTTTGGACGATTTGGACGAGCGGACAGCACCGCAGGTCGGCAGCGCCTGGCTGATGATCGTGGTAGTGGTGTAGTTGGCGATCTGACGTTCCATCGGACGAGGTCCCTTTCGCAACGATCATCGAGCGCTGCCGTCGGGCCCGAGGGCACAAAAAAACCGCTGCCCCCAAGGCCAGGGGACGAGCGGCATCTGCCTCGTGGTACCACCCCACTTCGCCGTGCCTGCATGCGACACGACCTCTACCCGATCGACAATTCTGCCAACCGGCCAGCCTGCTAACGGTGGCCCACCGTCGCCGCCTACTACGAGGCATCCCTCGGTTCGGAGCGCAGCTCGGGGGTCTTATTCACCAGCGTTCGCAGTCCCGCATCTCAGCCGCCGCGGTTCTCTGCCCTGGTCCCGCTGGGAACCTGTCCCCGTCATCGCCGTTGGTGGGGAGTGTACGGCGGGCGGGGTGGGGGTGTCAATTGGATGGGGTGGGCTATTGCTCGTCTGGCTTGATCCAACCGATCTCTACCAGGCGCTCCTCAACGGCGATATCGAGGTCGGCCTGGGTGTTGTGGAGCGGCGCGAGTCCGCGAACATAGGGGAGCCCGTGTCGAGCAAAAACGGAGCTGATGTTCTGCATCTTCTGCTCAATTGCTTTCGTCGAGCGTATGGGCAGCGATTCGGTGTGTAGGCGCTGGTAAAGGTGGGCCTTCACGACATCTCGACCCGCTATCTCGTCACCGAGTAGCTCGAAATAGGCATCCACGACGGCGGCGATTTCGTCTTGTGACCAGGGGTGCCAAGTGGAATCTACATCATCATATGCTGCGCTCGATTCGTTCGCAGCACGTGAGGAGCGGGATTCAACTGGAGCTAATGTGAAGACGATCACTTCACGGCCATATCCCGCGCTGTCTCGCATTTTGATTTCATGATTGCGATATTCCATCTCAGCAACAAACTCGACTCGCCTCTTGCCCGACCGCTGCTGAACTACGTGCTTAAATAGAAGCAGTCGCCTGCCATTCTTAATGTGATTACGAATTGCTTTATTACCACGAATGAACTTCATATCGCCTGAGGACTGTTGCCCTTCACCAGTGTAGTGATAGACGTCCTTGCTTTGCCATCCATCGAATCCGTAACCGTGGTCTCTTCCGGTATCACTTGTGAAGAGCAAGATCACGGGATATTTACTCGAAGTGCTAATTCCACCCTGCCACTGCCCACCAATTACATCGTGAATATCACGACGCACGTATTCCTCCCCCACGACGAACGTCAGTGGGCCTACCTTAATTGACTCAGTCATGAACGCACTCCCCGGCCAAAGCGATAAAAGCCACATGTGAGGACATCATAAGCGAGCCTGGGCAAATGTGGCTTCAAGGAAACTAGCCGAGGCTTATATTGGGGAGGGTGACATCAACTTCACGAGGGAATGGCTCACGACGGGATCAATATGGACAAGTTAAGACTCGCTAGAGTCCCACCTGTCTCAATCCAAATGTGCTCGACGACCGCGAAAGAACTCACGAAAGAACTCACCACACCCGCCACTGGTTCGTGCCCTGAATCTCATTCAGCGGATCGCGGGCGGTGGTTTCGTTGGAGCCACGGCCCCAGCGGCGGGCGATAGCTCCGCTGAGCAGGACCAGGCCGGTAACACAGCCGACGACAAGTGCCCAGGCCCACATGATGTATCTCCTTTCGGTGTGTTATGTCCACTATACCCTAATACGAGAGAGATTCGGTGTGTTGGCGCTTGTAGATCGAGCGACGGCATTGATTGCGGCGCTGAATGCGTCTACCAGTATTTCCATGGATAGGTGCCCTGGATCTCGTTGAGTGGGTCGCGGGCTGTCGTTTCGTACGATCCGCGACCCCAGCGTCGAACGATAGCGGCGCTGAGCAGGACGAGGCCGACGAGACATCCGATAAGTGCCCAGGCCCACATGGTGCGTCTCCTTTCGAGGGTTTCTGTCTATGACAATCCGTGATCCGCGAGCGATTCGACGAGCGACCGCAACACCTCCTCGTTCCAGTCGGCCCCGTCGGTTGGCGAGGTCGTCAGTTGGAAGCGGTAGCGGTCGTTGTCCCAGATAGCCAGGAATGGGCGTAGGTCATCGGGCGTCGATAGCCAGGTGACGCTGCCTGCGGCAGTTTCGAGCGTGTGGGTGATGTTGCCGGATTGTGCGGCGTCGGCCTCAGTCTGGCGCGGATCGAAGCCGCCGCGTGAGGCGGAAATGTCGACTTGGACGTCAATGCCGAAGCCACTGATATCGAGCTGCTCGATGCCAATCGGGAAGTCGTACCAGTGACGGTCGAGCGTGAAGCCAGCTGGCAGCGCCGCCGGTGGGGTGTACTGCATCTGGCGCTTGTCTGAGGCAGCAGCGGGGATGGCGAACTCGGCGTCGCTGATCGCCGTGGCATCGGTGCGGACGAAGTCTTCGAACACCTGGCGGTAGAGTTCGATCTCGGTTCCAGCTTCATCGATGTTGACCCAGCGAGTGAGCAGCACATGACCGGGCGGATCGGCGGACTGACGAATTTCGTAATACCTGTCAGCGACGGGTGGGTTCAATCGTTCGTTGATGTTGCGCGTGTTGTTGCGGTAACGCGTGATCACGACATCATCCTCGGTGAACTGCTCAATCTGCACCGGATCGGTCGTTGACAACATCTGGACAGCGGTCTCAGGCTCGAACATCCCCGCGCGCAAGTCCAACCATATCGGCGCGATACCGGCCGCCAGGCTGCCGGATTCCTGCCAGCCACGCTGGTTCCACCACCAACGCTCGCCATCGTTGATGAGCTCAGCGACGACGGCGTCGGTGTCGTCCCAGGCGATGATGTGCCGCTGGCGGGTGCCGTCCGGCAGGACACGCTCGATGCGCTCGACTGTCCAGTGCGAGAGCGCACCGCCGTCCTCGCGCCAGTCGGACCAGATCTGGAAGCGGACGAACCAGCCCTCGCCGGGGTCGAGCGGGCGCAGGTTGTCGAGCGCGGCGGGCGTGGGTGTGCCGAGGTCGGTGGTGGGCGGGTCGACTTGAAGCCAGGCGACCCCGGCGCTCTGCTCGCCGATGACGTTGAGCTGCCAGCAGCCGGACGTCGGAAAGGTGATGAGCGTTCGCCAGATCGGGCCGTCGGACTGGCTGCCGCTGCCGACCTGCGGTCCCCAGTCGGGTGCAAGCTCCTGCGCGCCTGATGGGTCGGTGGCCGTGATGCTGAGGCGGGCGATGCCGGACTCCGGCATGATGATGATGAAGATGCCCTGCGTGCCGACGGTGAGATTATGGTTGCCTTCACCGGCACCGGCGATTTGCACAACCATGTCGCCTTCGCCAACGAGCATGCGACCGACGATCTCCGGCAGACCGGTGGCGTCGATGTCCGCTGGCGTTGCCTGGCAGCCGCGTTGATCCGCCGGGAGGGCGGCGAGCGCGGCGCGGAACTGATCGGCGATCGTGCCGGTACTTGGCGAGGCAGTCGGAGGCGGAGGATCTGCATCGATCGGGAGTGGAGACCAAGCTGGTTGCGAGCCGATGGCGACATCCTCAGCGAGGACGCGGCGGTTTGCGCCGTTGCGGTCGATGACAACGAGGCTGCCTCGAGCGGCGGTGTCACTCACATCAACGAAATACTCCATGTAGGCAAGCTGCTGGCCGTCGGGAGACCAGCGCACGGTGTGTGGTGACATGAGTCCATGGAACGTAGCGATATCCTGCTGGTCGGTCCCGTCGGGACGCATCACGCGGATTGATTGGCGAGCCTCGTCAACCGTTGCAACGTAGGCGATCCAGGATCCGTCCGGCGACCAGTCCGGAGAACCAGCCCAACTGTCGTCAGTCGAGATCGGTCGCGGTTGTCCGCTGGCGATGTCGGTAACGTAGATGCGGCTCATGTCAGTCGACCCATCTTCGGAGTGGATGTAGGCGACGTGTGTGCCATCCGGTGACCAGGCTGGGGAGAGATTCCAGCCCTTCGATGTCGAGACCTGAGTGAGCCCGGTGCCATCAGCATTGACGACGTAGATTGCGCCATCGAGTACGTCGCCCACCCGGCTCTGAACCGCGAACGCAATCCGCGCGCCGTCCGGCGACCAGACCGGTGTCCCAGCACCCTCGCCCTCATTGAACTCTGCAACGGCGGATAAGTCTGATCCATCTGCGTTCATCACCATCAGATCGGTCAGCCCCTGCTCAATGTCGCGGGTATGGATGAAGGCGATGTGCGTTCCGTTCGGCGACCAGGTCGGCTCGGTGTCGGCCATCTTGAAATCTGGAGTGGTCAAGCGCTGAAGGTCGCCACCAGCGGCATTCGTCGTGTAGATGCTGAACGGGCCGTCCATGCTGCTGGAGAAGGCGATCCGTGTGCCATCCGGTGACCAGGTCGGCCACCAGACAGTTGCACCGCTGCCATCGAGAATCGTGGAAGGCTCGCCACCATCGGACCGCACGGACTGGATGGCGCGGTGGGTTTCGTCAACCTGGCTGACATACAGGATGTCGCGAACCTCGCTGCTGGTGGCAGGCGGGATCGGCGCGGCGGTGCGGGGGCCGTCGTCCTGCTGGCCGCGGAACAGCACGATGAGCAGTGCCCCGACCAGCGCGAAGGCGAGCGCAGCGGCGGCGAACGCGAGCCACTGGCGCAGGTTGCCAGGGCGCGGCTGCTCGCCGGACACGGGCGGACCCCATCCCCCTGCCCGCGGCCCAGAGGGCGCCCCGCCTTCGAGGAGAGGGGGAGACGAAGGCTGGACGGACGACGTGCTCGTCGGCTGTGCTAGCAAGCGGCTAAATGGCGTGGCCGCACGCTGCGGGACGGGCGGGGCATAGAGCGCATCGAGATCGGCGAGCAGCGTGAGTGTCGCCGGGTCAGCGCCGGTGTCGAGCAGGTCTGCGTAGTTAGTGAGAATGTGCTCAGGCGTCACCGTACTGCTCCCTCAACTGCTGGATGATGCGGGTGAGCTGCTTCTTGACTGCTGCCTCGCTCTTGCCGACGACGGCGGCGATCTCACCTGAGGAGAGTCCAGCGGCGAAGCGCAGGCCGAGCAGCTCGCGCTTCGCCGGATCGAGTGTCGCGAGGTGCTGGCGCAAGCGCTCGACGCGCTCGTTCGCCAGGGCGGCGGCTTCGGGGTCGTCGTCGCTGATGCCACGCAGGCGTTCCGGCACAAGATCCCAATCGAGCGCCGGACGCCGACGGCGGTGGGCATCGGTCGCGACGTTGCCGGCGATGCGGAAGAGCCAGGCGGCGAATGGCAGGCCACGCTCACGGTATTTCGGCAGCGCGGCCAACGCCTGCAAGAAGACCTGCTGGGTCAGGTCAGCCGCCTCCTCGACCGTTGCAGTGCGCAGCCGCAGGTAGTGATAGACGCGCGGGTGGTAGCGCTCATAGAGCGGCTCGAACGCGGACGGGTCGCGCCGGGCGGCATGCACGATCGCCGCGTCGTCCTGCGTGACAACCCGCTCGCCTTGCCCTCGCTCGACCGGCGCATCCGATCGCACGCCGCCTCCTCTCGGCTGTTCGTCTCTACTGGTTGTAACGGATGTGCGGGGTTTTGGGGACATTGGGGAACCTCACCCCCCCTGCCCGCGGCCCAGAGGGCGCCCCGCCTCCGAGGAGAGGGGGAGACCAGCGCGACGGGGTTGCCTGCCGTTTCGATACGACAGCCGACGCGCCCGAACGAGGACACCCCCTCTCCCAGCATTGGGAGAGGGGGCCGGGGGGGGTGAGGGCCAGCCCCAATATGCCATCCTTGCAGCGACAATAGTCGCAGCGGGAAGGGGCGTGCTGTGGAGCGAGTAGAAGTTCTCATCATCGGGGCAGGGGCGATTGGCTGCGCGATTGCAGAGGAGCTGGCGGAGCGCGGGCAGGGCGGCGTGGTGGTCGTCGATCGTGGTCGCGCGGGGAGCGGGTCGAGCAGTCGAGCGGCCGGGGGGTTGCGAGCGCAGTTTTCGACGGAGTTGAATATCCGGCTGACGCAGCTGTCACAGCCGTACTTCCGCGAGATCGCCGAGCAGATCGACTGGCGTGAGGACGGCTACATCTTCCTGGCGCGTTCTGCGGAGCAGGCCGAGGCGTTTCAGCGCAATGTCGATCTGCAGCGCTCGCTGGGCGTCGAGGCCGAGTGGCTGACTCCGGATGAGATGGAGAGCCGCTGGCCGTGGCTGAACGCCGAGGGGGTCGTCGCCGCAACCTGGTGTCCGACCGACGCCGTCTTCGATCAGGTGAAGTTCATGGACGTGCTGGCCGGGCGCGCCCGCGCTGCCGGTGCCGAGATCCGCGAGGGGATCGAGGTGACCAGCCTGCGGGTGGAGGATGGCCGCGTGACTGGCGTCGAGACGGCAAACGGACCGATCGAGGCGGGCATCACCGTGCTGGCGGCGGGGGTCTGGTCGCCGCAGGTCGCCGCGCCGGTTGGTCTGGAGCTGCCCGTCTCGGGATTGCGCCGTGAGATCTTCACTTTCACCGGCGCACCGAGCCTGCCGGACGGCATCCCATTCGTCGCCGACTTCGACATCGGCAACTACATCCGGCAGGACGAGAACGGCCTGCGCATCTCCGGCACGCTGACATCGGGCGACGATCCGGATACGCCGGTCAACCCGGCCGACGGCGAGAGGGCGCTGAATTGGGCGGCGACGCTGGTGCCGGCCGTGGCCGGTGTGGAGCAGACCGGCGGCTGGGCCGGGCTGACCGAAATGACGCCGGATCATCACGCGCTGCTCGGGCCGGTTGATGGCTACGAGGGTCTGATCGTCGCAACTGGCTTCTCCGGGCATGGTGTGATGCACGCGCCGGCGACCGGCATGCTCGTCGCCGAGCTGATCCTGGAGGGCGCAGCCAGCTCGATGGACATCGCGCCGCTCTCGCCAACGCGGTTTGCCGAAGGACGCGGGCTGGTTGAGACGATGTTCGCGCGCCGCCACGAACAGGGCGACATCACCACCAGCGGGAACGACGAGAGCTGAGTCTGGAGCTGCGCATACAGGATCACTGGCGATGAACGTCGGGCTGGCGCTCGACCTGATCGGCACATTCGTCTTCGCGCTCTCCGGCGCGCTGGTTGGCGTGCGCCGCGATCTCGATCTGTTCGGCATCGGCGTGCTGTCGGTCGCAGCCGGGATCGGCGGCGGTGTCGTGCGCGACCTGCTGCTGGGCATCGCGCCGCCCGCTGCCCTCACCAATCAGCTGTATCTGCCAGTGGCACTGGCGGCGGCCGGGATCGGCTTCCTCTATCACCCCGGCATCGGTCGGCTGAGCGCCAGCGTCCGGCTGCTCGATGCGGTCGGGCTGGGCTTCTTCGCCATCGCCGGGACGCTGAAGGCGCTCGATGCCGGCCAGGGCGCGGTTGTCGCCGTGCTGCTCGGAGTGCTGACCGGCGTCGGTGGTGGCGTCATTCGCGATGTCCTTGTCGCCGAGGTGCCGGTCGTCCTGCGCCAGGAGATTTATGCGCTGGCGGCGCTGATCGGCGGCGTGGCGTTCGTCGCGATGCGCGAGGTCGGAGTCGGCAAGCCGGTCGCGGTGCCGGCTGGTGTCGCGCTGGTAGTCATCCTGCGGATGCTGGCGATCCAGCGCAACTGGCAGGCACCGCGACCGCGGCGCTAGCGATTGAGGGCTAGTCGGCGGCAGCCTCGTCCTCGGGGCAGGGCGCATTCGAGTAGCCGGAGCGGAACGCTGCGACGGTGCCAGCCTCCGGCTCGAACTGGTGCCGCCAGACGCAGGCCGTGTCGTTGGCCAGCAGGTGGATCGAGACGGACGGCTCGTCGGAAATCGTCGTGACCTTGTGGATGTCGCCGTCCGGTGGCAGGAGCGCGAAGAACTCGCCGGTCTCGACCTCCTGCTCGACGACGACTTCCAGCGTCGCGCGCTGCGGATCGGCACCGTCATCCAGCCGCCGATAGACCGTCTCGCCCTGCCGACCGCGATAGAGACCGATCAGGCCCCAGGCGAGGTGGTCGTGGACCGGTGTCGTCGCGCCAGGCGGCACAACGAGCGAGAAGAGCGCCAGCGAACCATCCTCGGCGCGATAGAGCGCGTACTGCCCGATGCCGCCGCCCATGCCGCTCGTCTCGTCCGGGCTGGCGAACTCGTTCGGTAGCCAGCCATCGGCGGCCAGCAACCGCGAGAACGCTGGCTCGAGCGCTTTCACCCGCTCGGTATCAGTCGGAATCTCGGCCATCAGCCGCCGCGTCTCCTCGACGAGCGCCCGAATCTCGGGTGTGTCCACGATGTATCCGAAGGGCGTGTCGTCACTGACATTGCTGAAATCGCACATGATGCACCTCCTTGTTGAGGGGCATTATGCGACAGACCTCACCCCCCGGCCCCCTCTCCCGTGGGGAGAGGGGGTGTCGTTGTGCTGATGGAATGGCTGCCGTTTCTTGCCCCTCTCCCTTCACAGGGGAGAGGCTGGGAGAGGGGTCCGACGGTTGCCAACACTCTCAACACGGCACCCAAACCCCACCGCACCATGACACCCCCTCTCCTCAGAGGAGAGGGGGCGGGGGGTGAGGTTCCTAAATCAGATGCGTCTTGCGCACGCGCACGGCGTATTTGCCGGGACGCAGGCCGCGCAGGCGAGCGGCGCGTTCGGGCTGGTCGGCGGCGAGGGTCGCGACGGTTTCGGCAGCAGGTGCTGCTTCGCGACATTCGGTTGTTTCAACGACGATCTTGCGGATCACCAGCCGCCCGTCGGCAAGGTCGACGTGGCGGCGAACTGCCGTCCTGGTCATGGCTGCCTCCTGGTCCATGTGCCTCGGCACAACGACACAACGATGTTGTCGAGACCGAGCCCGGACACAAATCACCCCCGGCGTACCGGGGGCGGAAGCAGATCACCAGACAGTGGATGCGTCTGGGAGGTAGCCTATCCGGTTCCCCCGAATTGCCGGCAGGGTTCGGCCGGCTCGGTTGTGGTACGGGACGAACTACCGTCCAACCAGTAACACCTCCACGAGGATCGAACACGCAACTCCCACGAGCCGCGGCGCTGTCCCATTGGCGGGAAATCAGGGCACATCAGGGTGTCTGACATACCCTCAGCATCGTCCATCATACGTCCGTGGGGAACGCTATGCAACCCCTCGGACCAGCGCGCGAGCCATTCTCGCCACTCACCTGGACGCCGCCCGCAGGTCGCCGAAGCGGTAGCGCATCCACAGATCGCCGCTGATTCTGTTGGCGTCGGTCACGATGCCCTGACGCCGGGCCCAGGCGCAGACGTTCGCGATATCGCGGTTCAGCAGCTCCTCGGCGTGCGGGTTCAGCATCGGATCAACGGCCTGTGGCAGATCGATGATGGTCGCCTTTCCTGACCAGTAAAGGATGTTGTAGGGAGAGAGGTCGCCATGCACGCGATCGTGCGCCAGGAAGAGCGCGACGTTGTCGAGCAGGCGGGTGAAGACGAGCTCGGCGACATCGCGCGGCAGGCGAGCGTGCTGCAGCAGCGGCGCTGGGCCGTCCTCATCACCGATGTACTCCATCAGCAGGGCACTCTCGCCACGAATGATCGGTCGCGGTACGTCTGCACCGGCTGTCGACAGGATCTGGAGCGTTTCGAATTCGTGGGCAATCCACGAAGTGAACTGGGCAGCCCGTCCGGCGCGCGACTTCTGCTCAAACGCGCGCTGGATGCGCTTGTCCCCGCCCCAGCGACCGTGCTGATAGACCGCGTCGTTCTTGAAGCCGCGTTCGGCAATCGGCCGGTACACCTTGGCGACGACCAGACCGCCGCCGATGCTCGGCCCGCCGCGGCAGACCCAGGCGGTTGCTTCCTTACCACTCTTCAGCTGCTGCAGGATCTCAACGATGAGCCGCTCCTCCAGGAGTGCTTCCAGCTCGGGAACCAGCGCGCCATCGCGCTGCATGGATGTTTCGACTGACACGATGATCTCCTTGTTTGCGATCGTCTGTTTTCGGCATCAGAAAGCCTTTGATGTTCGTCATTCAGCACCTCCTTGAAACGTCTGCGCGAATGCGCAGACATGAACCAGCAGACCGGCAGCACACCGGTCGCTCGTGACCCTGGACAGGTCATCACGACACGTGAGAGATTGGGATTGCAGCCGACCAGATCGCGGACGCTAGTCGTCCACGCGCCCGAACATACGGACGCTACGTCCGATGCCGGCGCACCTGGTGCGGTTCAGTTCTGTCTGAGTGGCTGTGGCCTACTGGCCGATCGACTGAAACCCGCGCAGCTGAGTTGTGGTGGCGGTGGCACGATTCGCGCCCATAGTGTTGCTCATCTTCGGCCCCCTGTTCCACCATCGATACCGCGACACGAGGCGTCGCGCGCTCCGACGGACCGCACGCAGAATAGCGGTCTGCTGCCTGCGCGTCAACCTGCGCTGTTCGTTTCGGTTCGTCGGCCCTATCCTGCATCTATCCGATCGGTGATCTCGGTTGAAGGGAGCTGCGCGATGAGTCTGCTACTGATCCAGGGAGTCCGGCTCTTCGATGGCGAGGAACTCCTGCCCGGTGAGCGCAGTGTCATTGTCCGTGACGGACGGATCGAGCAGGTCGCCGAGCCGGCCCAGATTCCTGAGGCCGTCCATGCCGAGGCACGCGCCGACGGCACACTCATCGAGGCTGCCGGTGCGACGCTCCTGCCCGGCCTGATCGATCTGCACGTCCACCTCATCTGGGATGGCAGTGACGATCCGGTCCGCTCGCTCGCGCTGGAGTCGCCGGAACAGACGCTGCTGAAGGGCGTCGGCTTCGCTCGCCAGACGCTTCGCGCCGGCATCACGACCGTGCGCGACCTCGGTTCGATCGACGATCAGGCGATCCGGCTGGCCGAGGCGGTCGAGCGCGGCTGGATTGAGGGGCCGCGCGTCATCGCGTCCGGCAGAACCATCGTCATGACTGGCGGACACGATCCCTTCTGGGGTTTGCCGGTCGACGGGCCGGTTGAGGCACTCAAGGCGGTGCGCACCCAGCTCTTCGCCGGCGCGCGCGTCATCAAGGTCTCGGCGACCGGCGGAGTCTACGGGCGGCCCGAAGGCGAATCGGTCGATGATGTCGAGCTGCTGCCCGATGAGTTGCAGGCCATCGCCGAGCAGGCGCACCGGCGCGGCGTGCGCGTCGCCGCCCATGCGATTGGCCGGCAGGGCATTCAGAACAGCATTGACGCCGGCATCGACACGATCGAGCACGGCCACTTCCTGACGCCGGAGCAGGCGCAGACGATGGCCGAGCGCGGCATGGCGCTGATCCCGACGCTGTACGTGTATCAGAATCTGGCTGAGAGCCCTGCTATTCCGGCCTATGCCCGCACGAAGGCGCGTGAGGTCATTGAGCGGCACCAGCAGGCATTCGCCGACGCGCGATCCGCCGGTGTGCTGATCGGCGCAGGGTCGGACGCCGGATCGCCCGAGACACCGCACCCCGCCCTGATCGAAGAGATCGAGGCGCTCGTGAATGGCGGCATGAGCCGCACAGCCGCGCTACGCGCCGCGACTGCCGACGCCGCCCGCATCCTCGACCTGGACGCAGAGATCGGCCTGATCCGCCCTGGCTATCGCGCCGATCTGACGCTGGTGGACGGTGACCCGACTATCGACCTCGCAGCATTGCGCCGCGTCTGCCACGTCATTCAGGACGGCAGCATTCGCGTCTGAGCGATCAGGTTGAGCGCGCCTCGGCACGCTGCGCTCGCCACTTACGCGCGGCGAGGAACAGCGCCATCGTCGCAGCGAACGCCATGCCGCCGAGCACTGGCGACGCTGACGGTGCCGGCGGAACACAGACGACGCCCCGCTCGTCGCTGAGCGCTGGTTGATCAACGTAGCGACCGTGCGACGGGACTGCGATCTGATCGAAATCGGCTGCCAGGACGCGCAGCTCATCGCGCAGTTCGTCGCCCCGCATCGGCTTGCCGTGTCCGGTCGCGGCGATGGTCGGCTGGATGTCAGCCAGCAACTCAACCGACAGCCGCGCAGCGACCCAATTCGTCGTGTAATACGCCGGAGGACGACGAACGTGGCGAGGCTTGGTCAACGCCTGGATCGCCGACTCCTGCTGCGTCGTGACAAATGCGTCGCCGGCCAGCAGCAACCCGTCGTTCTCGCGGAACAGCGCGACATGGCCGGGCGCATGGCCGGGTGTATGCAGCCAGCGCCAGCCGGGCATGCCCGGCAGCGAGCCATCCGCTGGTAGCAGACGTGCATACGCCGACACATCGACCGGGCCATGCGGATAGAGGAACGAGAGCCACGACATCGCCCCGCCGCCGACGCTGGGATCGGGCGGCGGATACGACGAGCGACCGGTCAGATAGGGCAGCTCAAGCTCGTGGGCATAGACCGGCACATCCCATCGGTCGGCCAATTCTTCCAGCGCGCCAACGTGATCGAAGTGCCCGTGGGTCATCACGATCGCAGACGGACGCGCGCCGGTGCCAAAACGATGCTCGGCAGCACTCACGATCTTGCTAGCACAGAATGGCAATCCGGCATCAACCAGCACCCAGCCCCGATCACCTGCGCCGGGCACCCCAACGAAGTAGACGTTCACGATCGGTTGAGCAAGGCAGGCAACGTCAGGTACGACCTGACTGAGCGGCCCGGACGGGGTGGCCTTCTCGTTTGTGCGGTGTGCATCCCCTGGGTTCATGTGGCTGGCCTCTCGCTGTTATGTTGATTGCCACCCGTGATGTCAGCCGGAGCATGGTCAGGCAGTAGCGACCACATCGGCGAGATGCCACGGCGCATGAGCGGTGCCGCCGCTGGTCTCCGGAGCACAGACCGCCGTCATCGGTCAGGTCGGCAATCTTCTTCGCGTACGCACGAGACGATCTGTGGCCGCGTTGGACAGTTGACCCTGGGGCACGTCGTGATACGGTGATTCGAGGTATTCAGGACTCGTCTGTAATGGAGGAGACAATCACCAGTGAAAGCAACTGACGTCATCCTGGCGCAGCTCAAGCAGGCGCGCAACACGCTCAACTTCGCGACCTCCGAACTGAGCGCTGATGAGTGGAATCACACCGGCGAAGGCGCGACGATCCAGTCGATCGCCGCCATTTATGGCCACACCAGCCTCACGCAGGACTTCCTGATCAACCAGCTCGTTCGCGGTGAGGACATGATCTACACCCGCGATAACTGGTCCGTGAAGACGGGCGTCGAGAAGCCGGAGGGCGGCATGCCCGACGGCTGGTCCGACACGATGAAGTCCGCCGATATGGCTGCGTTCCGTGATTACCACGCCGCCGTCGCCGCTGAGATCGACGCATACATCGGCTCACTGGCAGACGAGGATCTCGACAGGATGATCACCTTCGGTCCGGTCGGCGACATGCCGCTGGGTATCTTCCTCGCCAACGTCATCGGCTGGCACATCTGTCACCACGCCGGTGAAGTCGCCGCGCTCAGCGGCATGCTCGGCCACAAGGGCTCGTCCGTCTAACCCCGGGTCGCACAGCTCATCCGCGCCGGCGTGCCCGACACGTCGGCGCGGCAGACCGACAGGACGCTCCCCTATCCAATCTCGCCGTGACCTCTTGGCAAATCGCGGTTCGTCCCGTATTCTGCATTAGAACGAACGTTCGATGTACGTACGGAGGTGACCGTGGGTGAATGGCTGCAGGTCGAGCCGACCGGCAATCGCGCCTGGCTGGCGACGCCGGAGAGCGAGGCCGGCCCCGGAGTCCTGGTGCTGCATGCCTGGTGGGGCCTGACGCCGGTCTTCACCGACGTCTGCGACCGACTGGCGGCGGAGGGCTTCGTCGCCCTGGCGCCGGGTCTGTATCCCGATGGAGCGACGACCGATTCGATCGCCGAGGCCGAGAAGCTGGTCGATGCGCATGACCGTGCGCGACAGACCGTCGAGGGGATCATCCTCGCCTCGGAGTATCACCTGCGCCAGTTGCCGGCGGTAACGAGCGACCAGATCGGCGTTGTCGGCTTCTCGATGGGAGCCTGGTGGGCGCTGAGGCTCTCCCAGCTGCGCCCGGATGACGTCGGCGCGGCTGTGACGTTCTACGGTACGGGTGGTGGCGACTTCAGTGCGGCCCAGGCCGCCTATCAGGGCCATTTCGCCGAGCAGGACGACTTCGAGCCGCTGGAGGAAGTCCGCACGCTGGAAGAGTCGATCCGCGCGGCTGGGCGCGAGGTCGAGTTCTACACCTACCCGAACACCGGCCACTGGTTCTTCGAGGCGAACCGACCGGACGCCTACAACGCCGAGGCGGCGACGCTGGCCTGGGATCGCATGATCGCGTTTCTGCGGGCACAGCTCGTCTAAGCAGACCAACTCCCCAACCAGCAACACGCACACAAGGAGGCACCCTATGGACCTGCTCGACCGCATGCTTCATCACGACCAGTGGGCGACAACGATGTACCTCGAGAAGAGTCGCGACCTCAGTGATGCGCAGCTCGACCAGACGTTTGATATCGGCCAGACGACGCTGCGCGACACATTCGATCACCTCATCGCTACGATCAACTTCTGGACGCAGCAGATGATCGGCCAACCAGCCCCGCCGGATCGCGAGGGTACGCCTTCTATCGTCGAGCTGATCGAGCGCCACAACCGCAACTACGCGCTCTTCGCTGATGCGGCCCGCAAGGCGCAAGATGAGGGACGCCTCGACGATACCTTCGTCGACCACTTCGGTTACACGCAATCCATCGGTAGCACGATCCCCCACGTCATCCTGCACAACGCGCTGCACCGCTCCGAAGCACGCCACATCCTCGAACGACTCGGCGTTGCTGATCTGTGGGATGGCGATCCGCAGGAGTGGGAGCACATGACGGGCCGGATCGACGCAACAAGGAGAGCTTCCGATGGCGGACAGGCAGCTGGAGATTGACGAGATTCTGGATCGGCTGCGCGATGCCCCAATGCAGATGGCGATCGTGGCCCGGGAGGCAACGCCGGAGCAGCTCCGCACCACGCCCGCGCCGGACGAGTGGTCGGCTGTTGACATTCTCGCCCACCTGCGGGCCTGCGCCGATGTCTGGGGCAGTTGCATCGAGCAGATTCTCGCCGAGGACCACCCAACGATCCGGGCCATCAATCCGCGCCGCTGGATCAAGCAGACCGACTATCGTGAGCTTGAATTCCAGCCATCGCTGGACGCCTTCATCTTGCAACGCGCCGAGCTCATGACCATCGTCGAGCCACTGCCAGTTGCGGCGTACGCCCGCACCGCGACGATCACCGGCGCGGGCCGGCCGCTGGAGCGGACATTGCGGTCCTTCGCCCAACGCCTGGTCGTCCATGAACGACCGCACATCCGCCAGATGGCGCGGGCGGCCAACGTGCTGCTGTGATGCACCGCCGCGTCAGAATGCAATAGACAGGCAGGAGCCACCATGACCACACGGGAAGACGCGATCAGCAGGATCCACGATGAACGCGCAGACTGGCAGGAGCTGCTGAACGAGGTCGGCGAGGACCATATGGAGCAGCCTGGCCCGATGGGTAATTGGACATTCAAGGATCTCGCCGGCCACCTGTTGGGCTGGCGCAACCGCACGCTCGATCTGATCGAAGCCGGCCCCGATGGAAGCCCGCCTCCGCCTTGGCCGAGCAACCTGACGACCGACGATGAGATCAACCAGTGGATCTACGATCAGCACCGCGACCGCCCGATAGCGGATATTCTGGCCGATCTCGACCGCTCCTGCGATCGCCTGGTGCGCGCAATCGAAGCAATGCCGGAGGATGATCTCGTGACACCGGGACGCTTCCAGTGGATGGAAGGTGCGGCGCTAATCGACCTCGACTACGACGGCCATCTCCGCTCGGAGCACAAGCCAGCCATCCGGGCCTGGCTGGCATCAATGCCGCAATAAGCAGAATCCGAGAGGATGGCGCGGCGCAATGACTGAGCAGACAGCACCGATTCGTCCCCAACCGTCGAGCGCCGGCGACGAGGCTACGACGCTGCTGGGCTACCTCGAACGCCAGCGCGCGACGTTCACCTGGAAGTCAGGCGGCCTCAACGCAACCGGCCTGCGGGCCACCCTCGGCCAGTCAGCGATGACGCTCGGCGGCATGCTGAAGCATCTGGCGCGCTTTGAAGACGATATGTCAACCGAGTGGATCATGGGTAACGAGCAGCTGCCGCCGTGGAACGCCGTCGACTGGGACGCCGACCCCAACTGGGACTGGCGCACGGCCGGCGACGATACTCCCGAGGCGCTCTACGCTCGCTGGCACGATGCCGTCGCCCACTCCCGCGGAATCATTGCGGCGGCGCTGGCCACGCGCGGACTGGATAGCCCACAGGATGGCGTGCCCAGCTTGCGCTTCGTGCTGCTGAACATGATCGAGGAGTACGCGCGACACAATGGCCACGCCGACCTCATCCGTGAATCAATCGACGGATTGTCCGGGCACGATCCTCCGGAGTTAGCTTCGTAACGCGTGAGCACACAATGGAACGTCATGAAAGGTGAGTCTCCACTTTGAATCTACTGACCGACGGGACGACTCCGGCATGAGACTCAGCGCACGGGCGCTGAATCGCGCCACACTGAGCCGCCAGATGCTGCTGCAGCGCGAGTCGGTGCCGCTCGACACAGCAGTGCGCAGGCTGGTCGCGCTACAGGCGCAAGAGCCTGCCTCGCCCTATCTCGCACTCTGGAATCGGCTGGAAGAGTTCGACGCCGCTGACCTCGACACCGCGTTCGCAGACTGGCGCGTCGTGAAATCCAACGCCGTCCGATTGACTTTGCACGCAACCAGCATCGACGATTATCCGCTCTTCCGACAGGCAACCGAGCCAACGATCCACGCCGCCCGACTGCGCGACCGGCGCTTCGTCGAAAGCGGCCTCGACGAGGAGACGACCGCGAGACTAGTCGCCGACCTGCTGGAACACGCTGCCGAACCGCGTCCGGCCGATGATCTGCAAGCCTGGCTCAATGAGCGGCTCGGCGACGTGGCCCACCCGGGCATCTGGTGGGGCCTGCGGCAATACTCACCGCTGCTGCATGTCCCCTCCGGCGCAACCTGGACGTTCGGCGGAAAGCGCGGTTTCGTCGCGCCGCCGCGTCTGCCGGCATCCGGCGAAGCGGCATCCGCCGAGGGGATGAAGGCGCTGACGCTGCGCTACCTCGCTGCGTTCGGCCCCGCCTCGATCGCAGATGTCGCGCTGTTCGGGATGGTGCAGCGCTCGCGGGTCCGTGCGGCACTCAAGGATCTCAGCGATCAGGTCATTGAGGTCGAAGACCCGGATGGCAAGCCGCTCTACGACATACCCAACGGCCCGCTGCCCGACGAGGACACGCCCGCGCCACCGCGCCTGCTGGGCATGTGGGACAACGTGCTGCTCGCGTACTCCGTTCGCGACCGCGTTATCCCGCCGGAGCATCGCAAGAGCGTCATCCGCATCAATGGCGACGTGCTGCCGACGCTGCTCGTGGATGGCTATGTCGCCGGCATCTGGCGCGCGACGGAAGATGGCATTGAGGCGATGGCGTTCGAGCCGCTATCGGACGACGTCTGGGAACAGCTCGCCAATGAGGCCCGCACGTTGCAGCAGTTCCTGGCCGATCGCGACCCGCAGGTCTTCCGCCGCTACAGCCACTGGTGGAACAAGCCGCTCCCCGGGACGCCGCGCCTGTTGGCAAGCGGATAAGGGGCTAAATGGATACGCACAGCTAGCGGCCGCCACACACTTGGCGGCCGCCCTCGCTACCCACTCGCGTCCTCAGGAACGCGGATCGATCGGCGTAAACTGCCCCACTTGCGCTTCAATGATCTCTCCGGCATCCAGGCAGATGTCCTCGCGGAACCGGCGCGAGACGATCTGTACACCCATCGGCAGATCATTGACCGGCGTCGTCGGCACGGCCAGGCCCGGCAGCCCGAGCACCGGCAGCACCAGCTGGAACGACAGGGCGCGGAGCGTCCGCCGTGCCCCATCCAGATCCTGCACATCAATCCCGGCCGGTAGCGCGACTTCAGCGCACGACGGCATGATGATTAGCGGATACGTCTCCATGAACACATTCCAGGCGCGCAACAGGACATCGCGCTCAACCAGCGCATCAAGGTAGCGGGGCAGGTCAGCGCCGTCGCGCAACTGGAACCAGAACTCGATGAAGCGAGAGATTCCGGGGTCGCCACTCTCCCGCGCCTGCGGGCGCAGCGACAGGTTGAGGTCGGACAGGCCAATCGGGTGCCACGTCTCCCAGACCCGCACGATGTCCGGCGGCGTAATCTCTTCGACCACGTATCCGGCCGCTGCTAGGCATTGTCCTGCCTCGCGCACTGCTGCAATCACGGCCGGATCGATCTCGATGCCAACGACCTGTGTCACCAGCGCGACACGGATCGGGCGCTCCAGCGGCTCGCCAACGAGCGGCGCCGGAGCCCACCAGGTATCGCGCACGTCCCGCGCAGCCATTGCGGCCAGCGCGAGCCGCGCATCGCGCACGCTGCGAGTGAGTGGCCCCTGCACCGACATCAACTGCGACGACATGCGCCGTGTCGGGCCACTGGGATTGAACGCCGGCACGCGGCCGAGGCTGGGACGCAGCCCGACGATGCCGTTGCAGTAGGCCGGCCAGCGCACAGAGCCGCCGATGTCGTTGCCCTGTCCGATGACGCCGATACCGGCTGCGATCGATGCCCCCGCGCCACCGCTCGATCCGCCGCAGGTCATCGCTGCATTCCACGGGTTGAGCGTCCGGCCATGCAGCGCATTTTCGGTCATCGCGCGCATCGAGAACGCCGGCGCATTCATCCGTCCAATGACGATCGCCCCGGCGCGACGGAGATTCGCCACCTGGGCGCTGTCCTCGCTGGCGATGAAGTCCTTGAGCACCGGCGCGCCATTATCAGTCGGCAGACCAGCCTGATCGGAATTGATCTTGGTCGTGATCGGTAGTCCGTGGAGCGGACCGACCGCATCGCCAGCCTGGCGCGCCCGGTCGGCCAGGTCGGCCTCAGCCAGCGCCTGCTCGTGCAGCATTGGCGGCACAACCGCGTTGATCTGCGGGTTCACGGCATCGAGCCGCTCCAGATGGGCCGTCATCGCCTCCCGCGCCGACACACGCCCATCACGAATCAGCCCCGCCAACTCCACCGCATCCAGCCGCCACAGCTCATTCGCCATGCTGCATCCCTTCACCTATCGTTCCGAACGTCCAGATCCCAGGCTATCCGCGCGGCGCGGCTATCTGCCTGAGTTGCGATAATGCCGCTACTCGACGCGCCAGCGCTCTTCGCTGGCATACGTTGAGCGGCCCTCGACGATCGTGCCAAGCACATCAAGATGGAGGAGATCGTTGGGATCGACCGCCGTTGGATCCTGGGCGAAGATCGTGAAGTCGGCGTACTTCCCCGGCTCGATGCTCCCCTTCTTTCGCTCGGCATGCTCGGCCCAGGCTGCGTCCAGCGTGTAGCCCTTTAGCACCTGCTTAATGGTCAGCGCTTCCTCCGGCCGGCGACCCTCGGCCGGCGTGCCATCGAGCGCCTTACGGGTCACCGCCTCGTAGAAGCCGACGCGCGGGTCGAGCGTCTCGACCGGCCAGTCGGTTCCGAGGCAGATGCGCGTGCCAAGCTTGAGAAACGATTGCCAGGCGTAGGACGTCGGCATCCGCTCCGGGCCGACGCGCGACTCGACCCATAGCAGGTCGGTCACGGCATGACACGGCTGCAGCGAGGCGATGACACCAAGCTTGGCGAAGCGCGGCATGTCCTCCGGCGCAACGACCTGCTCGTGCTCGATGCGATGCCGATGGTCCGGCCATTGGTAGGCAGCTGTCGCGCGCTCGATGCTGTCGAGCGCCATCCGGCAGGCGGCGTCGCCAATGGCATGCAGTGCCACCTGGATGTGATGACGATGGGCGCGCTCGATGATCGGATCGAGCTCCTCCTGCGAGATGCGCGGCACGCCGGTATTGTCCGGGTCATCGGAGTATGGCTCCAGCATCGCCGCCGTCCGCGACCCGAGCGTGCCATCGAGCGAAAGCTTCAACGCGCCGATCCGGATCCAGTCGTCACCGAAGCCCGTGCGTGCGCCAATCGCGATCAGCGGCTCCAGGAATGGCTGGTCAACCTCCCAGCCGCGGACGAGCGTATTCACTCGCAGCGTCAGCTCGCCACGCTCGCGAAACTCCTGGTACAGCGCGATGTCCTCAGCCGGGGTGTTGTCGTGGATGCCGGTGATGCCGTACTGCGCAGCCGTCGCCAGCCCCTGCCGCAGAGCATCGCTGCGTGAGGCGTGATCGGCAGGCGGGATCAGACGCTCGACCAGCTTCTTGGCCGTCTCCTGCAGGATGCCGGTCGGCTCACCGCGCTCGTCGCGCACGATCCGGCCGCCGTACGGGTCGGGTGTGGTGGCATCGATACCAGCCAGCCGCAGCGCAGCGGAGTTCGCCCAGCCGACGTGCGCATCAGCCCGACTCAGATAGACCGGATGATTCGGCGCAACGGCGTCGAGATCGGCGGCGGTCGGCAAGGCGATGACATCGGCGCGCTTGGTATCGTCCCAGCCGCGGCCAGTGATCCAGGAGCCTGCCGGTGCAGCAGCGACCTTCTCGGCGACTCGTCGCTGCATCTCAGCCATCGTTGCCACACCAGCCAGCCGCACCCGGCTGAGCGACTCACTGCCCATCACGAAATGGGTGTGGGCATCGATCAGGCCGGGAATGAGGGTTGCGCCGTCCAGGTCCAGCACGCGCTGCGCCTGACTGCGCAGCCCGGCCAGCTCCTCGCGAGTGCCGACAGCAACAATCCGGCCCTGCGCGACAGCGACGGTTGACGCTGTCGGCTGGGCCGGATTCATGGTGAGCACATTGGCATTCTCTAGCAGCAGGTCGATCACCAGCGCCTCCAGTCCACAAGCACCATTGTGTGCGTTTCAGACTGGCAGGATAGTCGAAGCCGACTAACCTTGCGAATGCGGCCTGATGACCGGGGAGGTCAACCTCAGGCGGGTATCTGGTTCACGAGCTTCAGGTCACGGGTAGAAAAAGGAAGCTCTACCCCGCGCTGCCCCCCAGCACGAAACACATAACCGATGCCGCGGACGGTGTGGATGTAGCGTGGATGATCAGGATCCGGCTCGATCTTGCAGCGAATCCGGCGGACATAGACGTCGACGCGGTTCGTCTCGCCGATGAAGTCGTAGCCCCAGACGCGCTCGATCAGACGATCCCGCGAAAGCGCGATCGCCGGGTTGCGCATGAGCACCTCAAGGATGCGCATCTCGGTCGGCGTCAGGCTGATCGGCTCGACAGCGTCGCTCCGATAGGAGAGTTCGCCAATTGATAGCTCGGCATCTCCGACGCGCACGGTTGTGCCGGCCGACGCTGCGGCGGCGCGGACGTAGCGGCGACAGACACTTGCGACACGGGCAACCAGCTCCAGCGGCTCGAACGGCTTGACGATGTAGTCGTCGGCGCCGATCGCAAAAGCGCGCAGCTTGTGGTCGATGTCGGTGTGTTCCGAGACAAAGATGCTCGGCCCAAGGTAGCACGAGCTGTAGATATCAGACAGCAAGGTGTAGCCATCGGTGTCGGGCAAATCAGTGTCGAGGATGAGCAGGCTGGTCTCACGGGCCTGCAGCAGATCGCAGGCATCTGCGCCGTGTGAGGCCACAACGACGTCAAACTCGGCGTCCTCGAGCCCGGCGCGCATGCGGTCTGCTGATTGCCTATCGGCGTCGATGATCACTATCCGGTCGGCCATCGTCCCCTCCTACGAGAACATGATCCAGCCGGTAGCGACACAGCAAACCGGCACGATGCGAATCATCGGCCGGTTGCACCACTCGCTCAGCGCGGGCGAGGCGCCCAGATTACAGCCCGCGCTTCAACGCTTCCGAATTGTCAGACGGACCATCAAGCGAACAAGATCGCTTGATGGTAACACGAGACGACCTCAAGAACGTTGGCGAGTGCGGCAATGCGGATCATCTCAGTATTGTCATGAGATAACGTCTCACATTTTCGTCACCACGTCAAGTTCGGCCGCTACAGCCTGTGTGCGGCGCTGTCAGCGAAGGAAAACGCCCGACCATCTTCGACGCATGCCCCCTGGTAGATGCTGATGGGATATGTTGCCTGCGCTGGCCCAACCGATCATGGGTGGCCAAGCCCTGTGACTTGAGCTGACTCCGCACGAGAGATGGTTCAGATCATGAGATGTTCGCGCTGGTCACTGATCACAGGTTCGGTAGCGCGTGAATCCGGCGAACTGGACAGGACAGCGGACGTCATCTGCGCACGGTGGTGCGGCTATGTCAGCGCAGACCGAGACGTTCCCGGAATGCGATACGCTCTCCGCTACCGACTGTCAGGCGATGTTCATCCGACGGATGAGCGTGAGGAATCGTTCGATACGCTCCATGTCCCACTCGGTCATGTCGACCTGAATCGCCAGCGACACCCCCGGAGCGATCGTTGTCGGCACCGCCATGGCCAGTCCATCCAGCGACAGGCCAGCTTCGGCAGGTTGTGGCTGAGGAGCCGGCGTCGGGTCCACCGGCACAGAGCGTTCGGGCTGTGGCAACGCGCTGGACAGCCGATCCAGGAACGGAGCGAGCGTCGCGCCGGCGCTGCCGGCCAGCTCCAGACGGGTTGTCTGCCCGCGGACACCGCGCCGGTAGATGCCGAGGCCGGCCTCGTCGGCCAGTCGAAAGAAGAATGTGCGCGCCTCTTCAACCCGATTCCGGGGCTGCCCGAGCCGCATATCAACTTGCCACAGATGCTCAACCCACGGCGCGTCGAGCACCGCAAGATCGTCGGCGATGGCGCGCTCAAGCGGCGCGCGGTATGGAGGGTACCCGGCAATCGCCTCGACCAGACGCTCGCCACGCTGGGCGCGATCGGGCGCGTACGCCAGTTGCTCACCAAGGAGGGTCAGGCGCACGTCACCGGCCTCGCTGCGCTCGATCAGGCTCAGCTGCTCCAGGGCGTTGAGCGTCTCCCGCAAACCCTCACCAGCGCCGAACCGAACCTCGAGCGCAGAGCGATCGGCCCCTTTGCCCTTGCAGTAGTCGAGCACGTTCTCCATGTCGCGCCAGTCCGTGCGATACGGCAGGATAATTTCCACTCCGAGCGCCCTTTCAGCATTCATCGCCAAGCCCGACCAACTGCTCACGCGAACGCGATCAAAGCCCCACGAACCCGTCACACGTGACGATAGCCGACAACAACCAACTCGTCAACGCCCCACGTGCATCGGCATCGCAGTACCGCCACACGTTATCGTCACGCGACGCTGTCATATGTTCGGGATATCGCCACGCTGAGTGCTACTTGAGTTGATGAATATAACCTGCTACTCTGTGTGCGGGATACGGTTGTGGCTTTATGGATCAAGCGGGGTAACGGCGATCATGGCCAGTCCAGAGTCCGGACAACCCACTCGCGGCACCGTGTCGCCATCAGGTCGGCCGGGCGCTGCGCGCGATCCGGCCGTTACTGGCGCACAGCCGATGCGCGCCGAGTCGAGCAGCTCCGAAGCGACGCCGCGAACGACCAGCAGTGCAACGGAACGGGCCCAGAGCGGCGAGGATGTTCGCCGTCGCGGCTGGTTCTGGCACTGGAACACGGTCGTTACGCAGTATGCGCCGCTCATTGGACTAAAAGGTGTCGGGCTAATCAACTCCTATACCGTCTGGACCGACCGGCGCGAGGAGTCGCCGCATCGCGGCTACGCGTTCCCGAGCCAGCAGGCCGAAGCCGACTTCTATGGAGAAGATCGCGCCGAGCTGATTACGATCAACAAGATCCTGGTCGCACTGGATCTGATCGAGATCCGCAAGGAGATGATCCTGCGCACGGATGCCAAAGGTCGGCGCTGGCGCGTGCCGCATAACCTTTATCGTGTGAAGGATAGAGAAGACGGCGTGAATCTACGTGCGGCAGATGTTCTTGCTGTGGCGAGTCTCGCAGACTCAGACCCTGCCGTCTATCGCTACACGCGCCGCGTCTACTCACCGAAGTTCGCGCCGATCGATCGCGACAACGTCTGGCACGCCATCCTCGAGGAGCTAGCCAGCGATCCACTGTGGCAAAAGCTCCAGGAGCGCACGCGCGAGATCGAAGAGCGCGCCAGCGCGCGAACACGCGCCGGCCACCGCAAACGGGCACGAGCATCGCAGGATACTGCGCCAGATCTCGCGGTACTGACCAGCGGTCAGGGCGATGACGATTTGTTGCCTGAGATAGAACAGAGCGATCAGAAAGGCGGTCCGCAGGCGACCACTGTTGCTGCATCCAACAGAGGTTTGCCGATGCAGTCAGTAGTCGATGTTGATCACATCAACAGTGGTTCAGCCGCCGATGTTGCAGCGACCAACACAGGTTGGGACGCCAAATCGCCGAGCAGTGATGGACAGAGCAGCAATGGTCGATCAACCGATGTTGCAGCGACCAACACTACGTATGACCAAGACCAGATCACTACGACAACAACGACAACTCCGCGTGCAGAACGCGCGGGGGCGATTGCGGGTCGGCGCGATGTGCCATCGCCGACGACTCCCGGAGATCCGGATCGCGTAGCACGGCCAGCGGTCAGCGATCTGACCGCGACACGCGCCACCGGGAGTGCGCGGACGGTGGGATCAGCGATGCCTGCGCAACAGAACTCAACTGAGGCTGAGGAGGAGAACCGCAATGGTGGGACGGGCCGTGCAGTCATGGGGCATGCTCGGGCGGCTGATCCGATCGAAGACACATCGAACAGACCGATCGAGCCTGGATCCGTTGGAGGCGTCGCAGCGAGCGGCCCGCCGACCGAGCGGGGTGTTGCTGGAGCCGTTGCCGATCGCAGCGCAGGCCCTGTGGTCGATCCATGTCCACTGGTCGTTTCCATCTTCGAGGCCGCCAACGATCGACGATCGACCCCGCTCGAACGCATCATGCTGGCCGAGCTTGAGCGCGATGCCGATCCTCCAGCTCGAGCCGCCGGATCGACCGGCTCCGACTGGCTCGTTGCCGCGCTGCGTGAGGCGGTCGGCGCTGGATCGTCGTTCGTCGCGCCGAAACGCATCCGCGAGATCATCCAGCGCTGGGAAGCCGACGGTGACGGACCACGTGGCGCGGGCAGCGCGGATGACGCACCGCTGGCAACGCCATCAGGAGTAGTCGCCGATACGAACGCTGCTGAATCCGTGCCGCCCGACGTACGCCTTCCGGGTGGCGCGCGGGGTGCGCGCACCTGGGCGAGCGTGCTGGAGAACCTCGCCGGGCTTCTCGCCGGGGAGACGTTCGATCTGCTGTTCGGCGGCAGCTTCGTTCGGCGCTATTGGCGGGGCATGGTCGAGGTTGAAGTACGCTCTGCCGCCGCTGCTGACAAGCTGTCGGCCGAATATCGGCCGCTCGTGGAGCGCCTGCTGAATGCGCGCCTGTCGAAGCCAGTGGCCGTCAGCTTCCATGTGTCGGATGCGGCGAAATCTGTTGAAACACCTCTTCACGAAGATACCGATCCTTCGCTGCCGGTGCTGCGCGTCTCGCAGTCCGATGTCGATCTTGGTCGGCAGGTCTGGCACGTCGTGCTGAGCGATCTTGCGGCGGCTGCGTCTCCTGATGAGATCGATCGTCTCGCGGGCGTCGTGCCGATTGGGCAGGACGCCGCCGGGTTCATGCTGCTCGCCTCGCCATCTCCTGTCGCTCGCCGTCTCCTTGAAGGCCGCTTCCGTGAGGCCGTCGAGCGCTCCCTTTCGGCGCTCCTTGGGCGCGCTATCCGCATCCGCTGCGTCGGCCGCGACGAGTGGGCGATCGTGGATGAAGCGGCATCTGCCCCCTGAGTCTCACAACGCTCCGATCGACATATCCCGCGCCTGTCCGTGTGGCCCATTCGCGCGGCTGTAATCCATAACCGTGCGGCGGACAGTACAGGATGAAGGGTGACGCATGGACGGCACCCGGGGATTTGGTGAGGAGCGAGTGTGGGACCACCACGGAAGGATGAGCCTGCTGCGCGCGACAGGCTGGCGCATCTCTATGAGAGTCATGCCGGTGTTGTCTTTGGATATCTGCGGCGGCGGACAGACTAGGCGACAGCTGAGGATCTGCTGGCGGAGGTATTTCTCGTGGCCTGGTCGCGGATCGGACATGTACCGCAACATGAAGCCGGTTGGTTATGCGGCGTCGCGCGGAACCTGCTGGCGAATCACAACCGTGCGAACCGTCGTCGCGAGCAGCATGAAATGCGGAACTTCCATCTTGAGGTGCCGCTGGCATCTACGCAGATGCCCGACACAAGCATCGACCCTGATCTGATGAGGGCATTGCAGCAACTGTCCCCGCATGATCGGGAGATTCTCACGCTCATTGCCTGGGATGGTTTGAACAACACCGAAGCGGCCGCTGCACTCGGATGCCGTCTCGCGACATTCAATGTCAGATTGCACCGCGCTCGTCGGCGGTTCGCCCGACATCTGGCAGCTACCGAGAAGGACAGGCCGATCGTCGTACCTCAGCGACGGATGCAGGAGGCGAATGGTGAGTAAGCACGACGAGCTCGCGCGGCTAGCGCGAGCAAACCCCGTCCCAGATGATGCTGTCTGGGAGAGTGATAACCAGCGCCAGATGCTGTATCGGAGCATCGTCACAAATCTCGATCGTCGCCGGCCAGCCGCGCGGCGGCGTCGGTTGCAGTTCCGCCACCGAGGACGTTCAGGAACATCCTCTCAGGAGCTTGATTGATGCGGCTGCCGCTGGCGATCCGGGTCCACTCGACGAGTTTGTGTTCTACAACTGCCATGAGCCGGGTCGAACCTGGGAGGCTGGTGCGCCTGAGCGGACGGAGGTCTGGCCGGGAGCTACGTCTTATCGGGCACCCGCCGACACACCGTAACCACGCGCGTTCCCTCGACCACGCAGCGAGCCGCCCCACGGCTCGCTGTCCTCATTGTCTGCGATGTGCCTAGGCCGGATTCGCGTCGACATCGCTGTGCCGGATGGCGCGGGCGACCCAGATGCCAACAACGAGCATGAGGATGCCGCTGGTCAGGAAGACGTAGCTCATGTCGAAGCTGGCGGCGATGCTCGATCCACCGAGCGGGCCGATGAATCCGCCGAGCGATGTGGCTGCGGCCGTGAAGCCGAAGACAGCGCCGCGCCGTTCGGCCGGAGTCAGGTGGGCGACGATCGCGTTTGCCGTCGGCATGACGCCACCGGCGGCCAGCCCGAAGAGACCCTGCAGAATAATAAGTTGCGTAACGCTTCCGGCGAATGCCTGCGGGAGATAGAGCAGGCCAACGCCGATTGCACAGGCGATGAGCACCCAGCGTTGACCGATGCGGTCGGCGAGGCGTCCGAGCGTGATCGACGCGAACGCGCTGGTCAGGCCGGCGATGCCGAGGGTGATGCCGGAGAGTGTGGCGACCGCCGCAGCCGAGTGCGCCAGGTTCTCGACGTAGAGCGGCATGATCGGCTGGATCGCGCTGGAGGCGACCCGCAGCGCCAGCATGACGGCGATCATGGCCAGCATCGAGCTGGAGAGGAGCAGCGCCCGCAGCCGGTGGCTCGGCTGCTCGTCGATCGTGCCACGTGCCGGGCGGGTGAATTCTTCGCGCACCTGGGTCAGGACGATGACGCCGCCAATGAAGAGCATCAGGCCGGCGACGACGAACGTCGGGCGATATCCGATCTGATCGGCGAGGACACCACCGATGAGCGGGCCAACCGAGCCACCGGAGAACACGGCCATCTGCATCATGCCGAGGCCAAAGCCCATCTGCTCGCGCGGCGTTGTCGCGGCGACGAGCGTGGTCGACGCGGTGACGGTGCCGGTGAAGCCGCCTTCAATGAAGCGCAGGATGAGCAGGTGCCAGGGGCTGGTTGCCAGGCTCATCAGCCCGATCGTCAGCGAGCCGGCCAGCATCGCGCGCACGACCATCGGCTTGCGGCCATAGCGATCGGCGACGATGCCCCATAGAGGCGCGGAGACGGCCATGACCGCTGCGCCGCCGGCGTTGATCACACCGGCCCAGAGCGCCTGACTGGCGAACGACTCCGCCCCGAGATCTTTAATGTAGAAGGGAAGAAAGGGGGTGCGCAGACTGAAGCCAATGATCGTCAGCATCTGGGCGATCCAGAGTGCGTAGAGGTTGCGTCGCCAGGAGATCGCCGGTCGCGGCCCTGCGTTCTTGTTCATCACCCCACCGTGATCTGTCCGTCTGTGGGGGTTGGGAGACGCTGCCGCACCAAGTATGTGCCGCGCTCGTTGGTCCATCGTGTCGGCTATTGCCGACCGTCAGGAGATATGTACCACGCCCTTCCCCCGTCGCCAGGGCAGAGTGTAGTGCAGGTCGGCTGTCTGGGATACCCCGGAGCGAGTCAACTCCCGGACGTGAGTGCCAGCGTTAGCGCGCCGTCTCCGAGGGTTACGTCCTCGACACGGTAGCCGCCGGCAGCCAGAGCCGCAGCGAGCTCGCGGTTGATGGCGCTCTCCAGCTCACCTTCCGGCACGGCATACGCCAGCGCGCCGTCGAGGTGGCCGTTGGTCAGGGCCAGGGAGCCATCCTGCTCAATGACAGCAGCCGTGTAGGTCCCGCCGACGCCGTAGGCTGAGAGGTCGACCGACAAGCCATCCGGGTTGATGTGAACCCGGATGTCATCAATCGGACCCAGGTTGCCGTGGGACTGTAGTCGGTCAGTGATCTCCTGCTCGGTGATCGTCACTTCACCGGACGGCTCAAGGCCGACCTCGGCGGCGATACGATCCTGAACCGCTTCGCGGACGCCATCGCGGATGCCGTTCACCGCCATATCTCCGACTCGGGGCTGCACGACCTGCGTGATGAGCAGCCAGGCGGCGACGCCGCCGATTGTCAGCAGCAGTACAAATGAGAGCAGGCAGCCGCCCCCGCGTCGTCCTCGGCGGGCCGGCGGTGCTGCCGCCATCGGCGGTGGCGCGGCGTGCATGATCGGCACCTGAGCCGGTGCCGCAGATGTCGATGCCGACACCGGTGCCTGCTGGCGGCCGTGCCACGATCGGTGTTGCGTGGCGGAACGCGTGAAGGGGCGGCCGCAGGCGGCGCATTGCGCGACGCCGAGTTCGTTGCGGTGGCCACATTGCGGACAGATCATCAGCGCGACCCTTGGGGACTACCAGCGCGTGCCGTCACGGCGCTGCCGGTCACCGGGAATCTGAAAGTGTAACGCACCGCCTGCCCGGGTGGTCACGCTGTGCCGTTTGCAGGAAGCGCGCCGTGGGTCGCTGTGAGGCCAGGTTCGCCGTGGCCGGATCAGACGTTGTCAGTCGTCTGCGCCGGCGAGCAGGCCGTCGATCTTCCGTTCGCGTGAGGCGGTGTGTGACCCTCGCTCCTGCGCTGCAGATGGCTCGCTATCGTCCATATTCTGCTCATCACTTGCGTCTGACCGACGCAGCGGAACTGGCGCCATTCAGGTTGGCGCTCCCAGCCGCGGCAGGATGACTGCCTGCAGCAGGATCCAGAAAGCGAGGACGCCGACGACCAAAAGGATCTCGAGCATAATCGTGCGTTACCTGTCTCGTTAGCTCTGCTTCGCCACATCGTCGGCCAGGCTCAGCAGCGCGCGCTCAAGCCGCTCGCGGGCTTCGGCGGCGACGGCGGCGACGGCGGCGTTGTCGACGAGGCCGAGCGCAGCCTGTGGATCCATTGCGGAAACAGCTGAGCGATCGTCGTTGATGGCGCGGACGACGACATTGCAGGGCAGCAGCAGACCGATCTCCTGCTCGGCAGTCAGCGCCTGGTGGGCCAGGCCCGGGTTACACGCGCCGAGGATGATGTACGGCTCGAAGTCGACGCCGATCTTCGACTTCAGCGTGGCGCGGACGTCAATCTCGGTCAGCACGCCGAAACCTTCTCTGGCCAGCGCCTGCTTCGTCTGCTCGATCGCGTCGGCATACGGGAGCTCAACGGTTACGCTCAGCCCGTAGGTTGTCTCAGTCATTGTGGCGGTCATGGTGTGCTCCCCATTCTCTGGATGAATCGTTGCGCGTATTGTCTCGTCGGTTATTACCGACTGTGCTTCACGACAAGGTCGACCATCTTGCGGGCAGCGACATCAGGCGACGAGAACTGATCGGGGTTGCCGATGCAGTAGAGCGCCCAGGCTTCAAGCATCTGGCCCGAGAGCGCGTGGATGGCGGCCTTCATCGAGGCGACCTGTGTCAATACCTGCTCGCAATCGCGCTCGTCCTCGATCATCTTCTGGATGCCACGCGCCTGGCCTTCGACGCGCTTCAGGCGTTCGATGAAGTCCTGGCGCATTTCGCTGTCGATCTCCCCGATTGTCGGCATCGTCCCTCCCTTGTGCGCCGAAACTAGAGTACCCCCCTAGGGTACTTCCAACGTGTGGCAAACGCAAGTTAGGGAGAGCGATGACGATGTGTTGGGCTTACGGGAGCGTAGTGTCTCTGGGGATGACGCGAATGCCAGGGGCTGCGTGGACCGCTCGCCGTCGGTTCTGCTTGTGCGATGAGAGGTGTCGCCTCACGGCGATGACAGCGCCAGCGCTGTCCCTACGAACGCATTACGGCGGCCTCGCACATCCAGCGCGTGCGAAAGATCACCGCATGGCACCTCTTCCCTCGCAGGGGAGAAGCTGGGAGAGGGGTAAGTCGGGAGACGCCCCACACGTCCCGGCACCCACACCCCGTCGCACCACGACACCCTCCCTCTCCCCATGGGAGAGGGAGGGCCGGGGAGGGTGAGGTCCCTCGGTCGCTAGTACTTCGGGATGCTGGAGTCGACGTCTTCGGACCAGGCCAGGATGCCGCCGGTGAGGTTCTTGAGCTTGGTGAAGCCTGCCGAGCGCATCTGCTCGAGTGCGCGGGCGCTGCGGACGCCGGAGCGGCAGTAGAGGACGATGTCGCGGCTGGTGTCCAGCTCGTGCATGCGGGCCGGAATCTCGCCGACCGGGATCAGGACGCTGTCCGGGATCAGGCCGATCTCGCGCTCGTGCGGCTCGCGCACGTCGACGACGAGCGGGTTCCAGCCGGCGGAGCGCTTGGCGGCCAGCTCGACCGGCGTGATCTGCCACTCGGGGGCGACGACCTCAGTTGGCTTCGGCTCTGGCGTCACTCCGCAAAACTCCATGTAATCGATCAGCTCGGTGACGGTCGGGTTCTCGCCGCAGACCGGGCACTGCGGGTCCTTGCGGAGCTTGTACTCCTTGAACCGCATGCCGAGCGCATCATAGCGCAGCAGCCGGCCGATCAGCGGCTCGCCGATACCGAGGATCAGCTTGACGGCCTCGGTGGCCTGCATCACGCCGACCGTGCCCGGCAGGACGCCCAGCACACCACCTTCGGCGCAGCTGGGGACGAGGCCGGGAGGTGGCGGTTCGGGATAGAGGCAGCGATAGCACGGCCCCTGCGTCGCGTCGAAGACGGAAATCTGGCCCTCAAAGCGGAAGATGCTGCCGTAGACGTTCGGCTTGCCGAGCATGACACACGCATCGTTGACCAGATAGCGCGTCGGGAAATTGTCCGTCCCGTCGATGATGATGTCGTAGTCCTTGAAGATCTCCAGCGCATTCTCGCTGGTCAGGCGCACCTCATACGGCACGATCTTGATGTGTGGGTTGAGATCGCGGAGACGTTCGGCCGAGGCTTCCAGCTTGGGGCGATCGATGTCGCTGGTTGCGTAGATGACCTGGCGCTGCAGGTTGGTGACATCGACGACGTCGCTATCGACGACGCCGATCGTACCGACGCCGGCCGCAGCGAGATAGAGGCCGAGCGGCGCGCCGAGACCACCAGCACCGATTAGCAGCACCTTGGCGGCCTTCAGCTTCTCCTGACCGGACAGGGCGACCTCGGGCATGATCAGATGCCGCGAGTAGCGCATGATCTCGTCGTTCGAGAGCGTCGTCTCGGCGACCTGTGGCTCGACCACGCCACCGGCGATCGACGGGACGATCGTGACCTCTGCGCCGTCGCTTAGCTCGGTATCTGCGCCGTTGAGGTAGCGGATGTCCTCTTCGCCGACGTAGATGTTGACGAACGAGCGCAGCTTACCTTCGTCGCTGAAGAGATGCTGCTTCAGCTCGGGGTATTCGGCGGTCAACTGGCTGAGCGCCTCGCCGACTGTCGTGGCCGGCACGGCGTAGGTGGCTGCGCCGCCGGTGAAGCCGCGCAGCGCGGTTGGGATAAAGATGGTTGCGGTTGCGATATTCGTGGTCATGGTGCCTCCTGAGTCAGGCCAATTACTCGTAAATCAGACGTTGGGTGAATCTGCTCGCTCACTCGTCCTCTCCTGCTGCGTCGGATGTCGCGTCAGGCGTGTGCTCGGTCGCAGGATGCGATCCATGCGTCGGATGGTCATCTGCGGTCGGCAGGTCGATGGTCACTTCGTCGTAGGCCGTGCGATCGTCGCGCAACTGCCAGCCAGTGAGGACGTCGAAGCGTCCCTCGCGGATGCTGGCGATCAGGTAGCTGTACCAGGGCCAGGCGTGCTCACGGTCGAACTCGGATGGTCGCGCCGGGGCGTTCGGGTGTGAATGATAGAACCCGAGGATGTCCAGCCCGCGTTGGCGTGCTTCGCGCTCGGCGCGCATCATCGCCTGCGGGGTGATCAGGAACCGGCGCCGGCGCTCCTCTTCGTCCCACTCGTTCTCAATCGGCAGGAGTTGCTCGACCGTGCGCTGCCCGTCCGCTTCGTGGCCGAGGAGGACGCCGCAACACTCGTCCGGGAATGTCTGCTCGCCGTGCGTCGCAATGGCGGCGGCCAGGCTCTCCGGCAGCGTGATCGACAGGCTTGCGGTGGGCCTGGTGGTCCCGGTCATGGCCAGTCCTCCTCTTCCCAGAAGCGGTCGCTCAGGTAGCGATTGCCGCTATCGGGCAGGATGGCGACGATGATGCCCTGCTTGCCCTCAGCGCGCACACGTAGTGCGACGCGCTCGGCCTCGACGAGTGCCGCGCCGCTGGAGACACCGATCAGCAGTCCTTCGCTGCGGGCGATCCAGCGCACCATCCGGTAGGCGTCCTCGGTGCGCACCTCACTGTTTCTGTCGGCCAGCGTCTCATCATAGATGCCGGGCACGATTGCGGTCGCCATGTGCTTGAGGCCCTCAAGGCCGTTGAACGGCGAATCCGGCTGGACGGCGATCAGCTCGATCTGCGGATTGAGGCGGCGCAGTGCGCGGCCGGTGCCGACGAACGTGCCGCTGGTGCCGAGGCCGGCGACGAAGTGCGTAATGCGCCCGCCGGTCTGCCGCCAGATCTCCGGTGCGGTCGTGCGCTCGTGGGCCAGCGGATTCTCCGGGTTGTTGTACTGATCCGGATAGAAGTAGCGATCGGGATGATCGGCGTACAGCTCGCGGACAGCCCGAATCGCGCCGTCCGAGCCTTCGGCCGGATCGGTCAGGATCAGCTCCGCGCCATAGGCGCGCAGGATCTTCTGGCGTTCCTCGCTGGCGCTGCGCGGCAGGCAGAGCGCGACGCGATAGCCGCGTGCTGCGCCAATCATGGCGTACGCGATGCCGGTGTTGCCGCTCGTGGCGTCGAGGATGGTCTTGTCGTGCGTCAGCTTGCCGCTGCGCTCGCCCTCCTCGATCATCGCCAGCGCGGCGCGGTCCTTGATCGAGCCGCCCGGGTTCTGCCATTCGGCCTTGCCGAAGACCTCGATGCCGGGTGCCGGCTCCAGTGAGCGCAGGCGGACGAGCGGCGTATTGCCGATCTGCCTGGTCAGGTCGTTGGCACGGTCGGACCGGCGGGGCGTTTCGTCAGTGACGACGCCCAGCCCCGACAGCAGTGCGGCGCTCAGATCGCTATTCGTGTGCTCCATCGACAATTTGGCCTCCTGACGGCAACGTCGGAAATGCGTTGATAGATGCGACGCGCGGGCGCATCGCTATCAGCGGGATCGAGATGTGGCAAAGGGTGTGGATGCACGGCCCGGACTCAGCCGGACGTGCGGCGCGTCAGGGGCGACAGTCGATGGTGGTGAAGTGGAAATCGGTTTCGAATGCGAGGTGGGCGACAGGCGTGCTCGGCCAGGCACGGTCGGCTGCGCCGCCGCGTGCGCATCGATAGATGCGGCAGGTTCGTAATTGCATCGAAATGCCACGTCTCCAGATCATGTCCGGGCTACCCGAAAGGATTGCCACGCACCCCCGAGGGTGCCACAAGCGCCACGGGGCGTCCAGCAGCGTGGGCTGCATGAACACCCCGTTAGTCGTAACGCGGGCTGGAGAGGGATATTCCCGCGCGTCGTTCTGGCTTGGAGTGAATCTAGAACGGCAGGCCCTGGCCGCCTTGCACGCCCTTGAGGGCGCAGATCTCGCCGCCGTGCTGGACGGCGTGCCAGATGAGGATATTGCCGATGATCTCGCCGACAGACATGTCTCCACCCATCCACGGGATGTGGATCTTGCGCTCGAGATCGCTGGTGGAGAGGGACGCCAGCCAGGCGTCCGTGGCGGCGTAGACCTGCTTGCCGTATTCGCGGAGCGCGTCGAAATCGGCGGCGCTGGCGGCGGCACTGATCTTCTCCGAGAGCTGTCCGTCTTCGCCAGCGTCGTAGCCGGTCTTCTCGGCCCAGCCGTCGCGGACGAAGAGGAAGTCCTCCGGCTTCTCGCGGATCATGATGTTGATCAGGTAGTCCTCGCTGGTGACGGTGTGGCCGTATATCCCGCCAATCGACTGGATCTTCCAGCCCTCACCGCGATAGTTGCGCTGTTCGGGCGTCAGGTCCGCGACCGCCTGCTCGATCATCTCGTGTGCCTGTGCGAACTGCCCCCGGAAACTGCTGATTACGTCCAACGATGCTCCTCTTTCGACCTACAAAACCGAACGCCTGTTCTATACGCACGGTACTCTATCATGTCTGCCTGTCAACCTGTCCCAATGTCCAGAAGAGTACAGGTTGAATCTGCCGGTCGCGTGTCGGCTAGACTGCAGGTCAGCAATCATGCGCGCCAGAGCAGGAGGACGTGATGATGCGACCACAGTCGCCGATCGAGGGTGTTCTCTTTGATGTTGATGGTGTCTTCCACGTCGATGGCGTGGCGATCCCCGGCGCGGCGGCGGCGCTGGGTCGCGTGCGCCAGCGCGGCATCCCCTTCCGGCTGCTGACAAACACGACGGTCCGATCGCGGCGGTCGCTCGGCGTGTTGATGCGCGATCTGGGCTTCGATGTCGCTGACGACGAAATCATCACGGCCGGTGGCGCGGCGGCGGCCTGGGTGCGTCAGAAGCATCCCGATGCGGCGGTCTATCTGCTGGGCTCGGGCGATGTCGCTGAGGAGTTTGACGGCATCGAGCTGACGGACGGCGACCACGCTGGCGTCGTCGTGATCGGTGATGCCGCCGAGAATTTCACCTACGCAGCGATGAACCACGCCTTCCGGCTGTTGCTGAATGGCGCGACGCTGGTGGCGATGCACCGCGATCCGTGGTGGATGACGAGCAGCGGCCCGACGATCGACGCCGGCGCGTTCATCCGTGGGCTGGAGTTCGCCAGCGGCGTGCGTTCCCGGCTCGTTGGCAAGCCGGCGACGCCGTTCTTCCGCGCCGGATTCCAATCGCTCGGCCTGCCACCGCACGTGACGGCGATGGTCGGCGACGCCATCCGTCAGGACCTCGTCCCGGCCATGCGCATGGGCGCCACCGGCGTCCTCGTCCGTACCGGCAAGTACCGCGAAGAGGATCTTGCGCACGGGACTCCTGATGTTGAGCTGGATTCGGTTGCGGAGATTGAGCGGTTGTGGGAGTAGGCGGACCTCACCCCCTGCCCCCTCTCCTCGGAGGAGAGGGGGTGTCCAGTGCGACAGTGTTTGGGTGTTGGTTTGAAGAATCTGGCAGCCGGCAAACCCCTCTCCCAGCCTCTCCCCTCGAAGGGGAGAGGAGCACGGAACGGCAGTCAACACGTTCGATTCAGGACACCCCCTCTCCTCTGAGGAGAGGGGGCAGGGGGGTGAGGTCCTTCCGAAACGCTTGCGTATCGCTTCTCTCAGGCGTATGATGCTTCCGCTACGTTGTCGTATCGTATGTATTGGCGGACAGGACCACGCTATGACTCGCAACGACATCTTCGCTCGGCGCTGGTGGACGCTGGCTGTGCTCTGCACCAGCCTGCTCGTGATTTCGCTCGACAACACGATCCTGAACGTCGCTCTGCCGACGCTGGTGCGTGATCTGGGCGCAACGAGCTCGCAGTTGCAGTGGATCGTCGATTCGTACGTCCTCGTCTTCGCCGGTCTGCTACTGACGGCCGGCGCGCTCGGCGATCGCTATGGGCGGCGGATGGCGCTGTTCATCGGCTTCGCCATCTTCGGCATCGGCTCGATCCTCTCGGCATGGTCCGGCTCGGCAAACCACCTCATCTTCACCCGCGCTGTGATGGGAATCGGCGGGGCGTTCATCATGCCGGCCACTCTCTCGATCCTGGTCAACGTGTTCCCGCGTGAGGAGCGCCCGAAGGCAATCGCGATCTGGGCTGCCACAGCCGGGCTGGGCGTCCCGCTGGGTCCGGTTGTTGGCGGCTGGCTGCTGGAGCACTACTGGTGGGGATCGATCTTCCTGATCAACGTCCCGATCGTCATCGCCGCCATCATCGCGACCATCTTCGTCGTGCCGGAATCGAAGGATCCCGACGTTGCATCGCTCGATCCGCTCGGCGCAATCCTCTCGATCGGCGGTCTGGCGGCGCTGCTCTACGCCATCATCGAAGCCCCGAACACCGGCTGGCTGGCCGGACAGACGCTGACCTGGGCGGCGGTTGGCGTCGTTCTGCTCGCCGCCTTCGCGATCTGGGAGATGCGCCAGGATCGGCCAATGCTCGATATGAGCCTGTTTCGCAATCCGCGCTTCTCGGCGGCCAGCATCTCGGTCACGCTCGTCTTCTTCGCCATGTTCGGCATGCTCTTCTTCCTGACACAGTACCTGCAGTTCGTGCTGAACTACACGACGCTGGAGACGGGCGTCCGCGTCACGCCGGTCGTGTTGGGCATCATGGCTGGCGTCGGCCTCGGCACGCGGCTGGCGGCCAGGATCGGGACGAAGATCGTCGTCTCGGCCGGTCTGGCGATCGTCGCGCTCGGCCTGCTGAACTTCGCGCGCATCACTGACACGAGCGGCTACTCGACGGTCGTCATCTCGCTGCTGATCCTCGGCTTCGGCATGGGCAGCGCGATGTCCCCCGCGACCGACTCGATCATGGGCGCAGTGCCGGAGGAAAACGCCGGCGTCGGCTCGGCTGTCAACGACACCGTGCGGCAAGTCGGTGGCGCGCTCGGCGTCGCGATCCTCGGCAGCCTGCTGGCGACCGCCTACAGCAACGCAATCGAGTCGACGACGCGACTGCTGCCGCCGGACGCCGCCGCAACCGCCAACGACTCGATCGGCCCGGCCCTGGCGCTGGCCGCGCGTCTCGGCGGGCAGGAGGGCCAGGCGCTGGCGGCCGCTGCCCGCTCGGCATTCGTTGATGCGATGGGGACGACAGCGATCGTCGCCGCCGGCTTCGCGGTCGCCGGGGCGCTGATCGCACTGATCTTCCTGCCGGCCCATGAGCGCGCCACGACGCCCGAGGAGACTGCCGTCGCTTCGGCAGCCCAGCAGGAGGTTACCGGATCATGACCGAGACGCCACCCCGCGCAGCCACCCGCGTTGGGCGGCCACGCAGCGTGAAGGCCGATCGCGCGATTCTCACCGCCACGCTGCAGGCGCTGGTCGAGGACGGCTACGAGGGGATGTCAATCGAGGGTGTGGCGGCTCGCGCCGGCGTCGGCAAGACGACGATCTACCGGCGCTGGCCCGGCAAAGAAGAGCTCGTTGGCGCGGCGCTCTCGTCGCTCAATCAGGACATCGTCGTGCCGGACACCGGCTCGGTTCACGACGACCTGAGCCAGCTCGTGCAGGAGTTCCGCGAGCACACGCTCAACTCCCCGATCGGCTCGGTCATCGGCCGTCTGGTCAGCGCGACAATCAGCAGTCCCGGCCTGACGACGATCTTCCAGGACACGATTCTCCGCGAGCGCCGCGCGGCTGCGCGCACCGTCATCCAGCGCGGCATCGAGCGCGGCGAGTTGCGCCCGGACATCGACGTCGAGATCGCCATCGACCTGCTGGCCGGGGTGGTGATTACCCGCATTCTCTTCTTTGGCGTTGAAACGATCACCGCGCCCGACTTTCCCGACCGGCTGATCGACACGATCCTGCGCGGACTCGAAGTCGCCTGAGTCTGGCTCGCCGATTGCGTGCTACCGATCATGGTGCATGCCGCAGTGACAGGGATCTGCGGTACGCTTGCTGGTTGACACGCAATGAACGCGAAACAGGAGCAGACCGAACACTCGTGACCGACGACGCGCACCATATCGACGCAGCGCCGCATGCCTATGCGGAGGATCGCCCCATCGCCCAGGGCACCGACATCCACGACGCCACCCCGCCGCCCTACGACATCGTTGGCGACGTCCACGGCTGCATCGACGAGCTGCGCGAACTGCTGGACCGCCTCGGCTACCGGCTTGATGGCGATGTCGTCCGCCACCCCGAGGGCCGCACGCTCATCTTCCTTGGCGATCTCAACGACCGCGGCCCCGGCAGCATCGTCGTCTGGTCGATCGCGCTCGCTTCAATCGACGCCGGCACGGCGCTGTATGTCCCCGGCAACCACGACAGCAAGTTCGCCCGCTATCTCATGGGCCGCAACGTCCAGCTCACCTATGGGCTGGCTGAGACGGTTGACGAGCTGAACGCGCTGCCGCCACGCCGTCGCCAGGCGGTTGCCCGTGGCATTGCCGATCTGCTCGCCTCAACCCCTCCCTATCGCATCCTCGATCAGGGCCGACTCGTCGTCGCCCACGCCGGCATCGAGGAGTGGATGATCGGTAAGGTCGATCGCCACGTCTCGGCCTTCACCCGCTTCGGCGAGCCGACCGGCGACCGCTCCCCGTGGGGCTACCCGATCCGACGCGACTGGGCTGCCGAATATCACGGCGCGGTGAAGGTCGTCTACGGCCACACGCCGGTGCAACGCGCAATCTGGCGCAACAACACCATCAACGTCGACACGGGCTGCGCCTTCGGTGGCTGGCTAACTGCGCTGCGCTATCCCGAACTGACCACCGTCACCGTCCGGGCGCGCGAGGTCTACGCAACACCTTCAATGGAAGAGCGCGTCAACCCGCCCTCCCTGTCAGCCGCCGACCTCTGATCGCACCCAGCGGGTCGTTAGCGCCAAATTGCCGCACTCCCGGGTGCGGCAGCCACCCTCGCCCTCTGTCTTCCTGAGTGGGCTCTCAACGTGAGATTGTCCGGCTGCGTGGTGCGGCAGTCATTCACTTATCCTGTCATCTCGAACCGCAGTGAGAGATCTCCCACCCGCTCGACGCTATCCAACGCAGGAGAGAGTTTTCGCGACCCGGTACCCTCGAACGGTAGATGATCGATTGCGGGATTTGCTGCCGCATCGGGCTGCTCGACACTTTGGCGCTGACAACCCAATCAGTGGCACTCGCATTGCGCCATGCTGGCCAAAGGGTCGGGATCGCTACCTGTCCACCTGAACAGGCAGCGTGGTACGCTACGGACAGTACGACACTGATGTCACGCTTCTGGCTGTTCGCATCCGGCGACTTCCGTGGCGAGGACGGGGAGAAAGAACAACCTCCAGTTATGTCAATCATCTCAGCCGTATTCCGCCGTGGTCTGGCTTTTGGATCGCGGTACGGAATCTTCATCTGGCTCACACTCTTCCTGGGGCTGACCGTCGCGTTTATTTCCCGCCAGCGGTCTGAAATTCAGCAGATTGGGACGGCGCTGTCAGCTGCTGATGCGCGCTGGTTGGTCGGCATCGCCCTCTTCCAGCTCATCACCCTGGCCCTCGCTGGCCTGACCTACAAGGTGATCCTGCGGCGGCTGGGTCACGAGATGCGCCTCCATCAGCTCGTCGATCTGCACCTCCAGCGCCACGTCGTCGGGACGCTTACTCCGGTTGGCGGTCCTGCGTCCGTCTATGTCCTGATTCGCAACCTCGGCCGGCGCGGCATTCCTGCCAATGACGCTCTGCTGACGACGACGCTACGCAGTGCCACCGGCTACGCCTCGTTCGTCCTGCTGCTGGTCCCGACCTTCCTGATCCACCGTCCGTCCGGCATCGCGCTGATCGGCGCTGCTGTCCTCTTCGGCATGCTCGTCATCCTGCTGACGACGATCACGCTGCTTCTGCGCAGCGGACAGCATGGCCACCCGCGCTTCCTGCCCAACCGGCTCATCGAGTTCGTCGACAATGCGCGCCACTATCAGATTCGCCCGCGTGATCTGCTGGCCCCGTTCTCGGTCGGACTGCTCTACAACCTGGCCAACGCCGCCGGTCTGTTTATCGCGCTCCGGGCGATGCATCAGGACGTGTCTCCGGCGATCGTGCTGGTTGGCTTCACCGCCGGCACGATGTTCAGCATCGTCGCGCCAGTCTTCCAGGGCATCGGTCTCGTTGAGGTCTCAATGGCTGTTGCGCTGCAGCAGATGGGCGTGCCGGTTCCGGCCGCCGTTGGTGCGGCATTGCTGTTCCGGCTCGGCGATCTCTGGCTGCCGCTCCTGCTCGGTCTGGTCGTGCAGGCTGGCCGGCAGAATCTCGTGCGCAACACCGCCTCGCGCCTGCCGCAGGTCGCCGTCGCCATTCTCGGTCTCGGCGCACTGATCGCCGGTGCCAGCGACGGTACGATCCTGCCGGTCTTCGGCTCCGGTTCGGCGCTTGGCCCGGAAGACCTCCTCTCGCTGCTCGTTGCAGTTGGCGGCGCAGGCAGCCTCGTCTGGGCCTTCAGCCACTGGCGCGCCAGCGAGCGGCTCCGACAGGTCGCCGTCGGCCACCTGGCCGTCGTCCTGCCCGTCGTCGGGCTCCTCTATATCCCCAGCGTGGTCGGGGCAATCAGCCTGTTTGGGTAGAATCCACTGGGCGCATAGCTCAGGTGATACTCGTTGAGGCCGTGGCCGGCGCGCTTGTTCGCTGCGCCTGAGCTTCTCATCGCAGCACGACATCACTGCTGATGTCCTCTACTACCCAGCCGGAGAGACTGCTTATGCCCGCTATTTCTCTGAACCCGCTCGACTGGAACACCGGCGTCTACGCAGTCCTGATGGTTGCCTGCCTGGTTGTGCGCTGGATGATCCCCGCGTCGCACCAGCGCTCGGTGCGCCTCGTCCGCGAGGTCCTGATGATCGCTCCGGCGGCGCTGTTCTATTTCCTCGTCCGCGGACTCGTCCACGCGCGTGGTGATGTCGCGATCGAGCACGCGCATCAGCTGATCGACTTTGAGAAGGCGCTCGGCATCTTCCACGAGCCGCAGCTGCAGAGCTACATCATCGGGCACGAGTGGCTGGTCGATTTCGTCAACTGGATCTACATCTGGGGGCACTGGCCATTCCTGGCCGCCGTCTTTGCCTGGATCGTGATCGCTCACCCGCGTGCCTACCCGAAGTACCGCAACACGATGTTCCTCTCCGGCCTGATCGGCATGGCCATCTTCGCGCTGCATCCGGTTGCGCCGCCCCGGCTGGTGCCCGGCTTCGGCTTCATCGACACGGTGACGCAGCAATCGAACTCCTACCGCGTCTTCCAGCCACCGTCGCTGACTAACCCCTATGCGGCGTTCCCCAGCCTCCATTTCGGCTGGGACCTGCTCGTTGGCATGGCCGTCTTCTTCGAGGCGCGCCGCTGGTGGACCCGCGCGATCGGCGTCATCATGCCGGTCCTGATGTACATCGCCATCGTCCTGACCGCGAACCACTACATTATCGACGGCATTGTCGGCGGCATCATCGTCGTTAGTAGCTATCTCTTCGTGACCCGCGTCGCGCCGGTCTGGCAGCGTGCCATTATCCCGACCGCGCCGCCCAGCCGCGCTCCCTCGCCCGCAACGAACCTTGGTGCAGCGGTGGCGTCGTCAATCGTCAGCAGCAACGGCGATCACCCGTCGCGAGCGCCGGCCGTCGCCGTCGCCGCGCGTCGCGACATCCGCGCTGCGCCCGATCTGCTCCCGCGTCCCTTCGTCGTTGCCCATCGCTACGGCAACACAGCCGCCGGCGTGCAGGCTGCCGAAGCCGCCCGGTCGGACCTGATTGAGGCGGATGTCTGGCTGCACAATGGCCAGCTCGAAGTCCGCCACTCCAAGACAGCCGGCCCGATACCGGTCCTCTGGGATCGCTGGTCGCTTGAGAGTGCACGCGCGCCACGCTACACGTTCGATCAATTACTGGATGGTCTCGCGCCCGGTACGCGGCTACTGGTTGACCTGAAGCGCGGTGCCCCCGGCCTTCCGGCCGCGATTGTCGAGGCCTACCGCAAGGTCAGCGGCGACGAGCCACTCCTCGTCTGCTCGCAGGACTGGCGACTGCTCGACGAGTTCCGCGCCTACGATCAGGTCACTGTCGTCCACTCCATCGGCGGCCTGCGCCAGCTCGATCGTGTCTGGCCGCGCCTGGAGCGCGCCGACCACGACGCCGTCTCGATCCACTATCGCCTGCTCAGCGCCGAAATTGTCGATGCGCTCAAGGAACGTGTTTCAACTGTCATCACCTGGCCGATCAACAGCCAGTCGCGCATGGACGAAGTCCTCGCCTGGGGCGTCGACGGCTTCACCAGCGACAACCTCGCGCTCATCCAGCAGTTTGTCGACGAGCGCGACGGGGGGTGAGGTCACTTCACGCCTAACCCCGCCGCTAGTCGCCTGGCCTCCTCCTGCCCAAGTGGCGTCAGGCGCAGCTCATCTCCGACGGTTGTCACGAGCTGCGTGCGCTCAATCCGGCGGGCGGCGGAAGCGAGTCGACCTGCTGTCCAGCCCAGCTCCTTCGTCAGCGCCGCCAACGACTCTGCGCCGGTCGGGTGGTGGTTCAGGTGCAGCAGCAGCACATCAGCCGAGAACTGCTCGCGCTGCCGATTGCGCTGAATCATCCGGGCCACAACCCCATGCGACGGCGAGAACGTCGCCGCCAGCGTGAATGCCGCACCCATCACGACCGCGATCATCCCGCTGATCGAGACATCCAGCGCCCAGGCGATCTGGTAACCGACGATGCCGCTGCCGGCCCCGACGGTAACCGCAATTGCGATCATCCAGCCGAGCCGGTCGGTCAGCAGGTAGGCCGTCGCAGCCGGCACGATCATCAGCGCGACGACGAGGATCGCGCCGACGGCCGCAAAGCCGCCCACCGTCGTCACCGACACCGCGACCATCAGCCCATAGTGGATCACCACCGGCGAGAACCCCAGCGCCGCAGCCAGCCCGGCATCGAATGTTGCCAGCTTCAGCTCCTTGAAGAAGAGCAGCAGCAGGCCGAGGTTGATCGCGGTCAGCGCAGCCAGCACGATCAGCGGCTGCGAGCCGATGTCCTGCCCGCCGATGATCAGACGATCGAACGGCGCAAAGGCGATCTCGCCGAAGAGGATCGCGTCAGCATCGAGATGGACGTTGGCGAACCAGCGCGAGATGACGAGTGTGCCGAGCGCGAACAGCGCCGGGAAGACGATCCCGATCGCGCCGTCTGACTTCACCCGCCCGCTCCGTTGCAGCGCCTCGACCAGTACGACCGTTAGCAGGCCGGCTGCGCTGGCCCCCAGGATGCCGGCCGCCAGGTTCGGCCCGTTGGCCAGCACGTATGACGCCACCAACCCAGGCAGGATCGCGTGACTGATCGCGTCAGCCATCATCGCCATTCGCCGTAGCACGAGGAAGACGCCGACGAGCGAGCAGGCCGCTCCGGCGAAGACCGCCGTGAGCATGATCGTCTCTTGCGCGCTCATTTCCGCTCTCCCGGTCTGCTCGCCAGCACCGTCCGCGACAGCGCCCGCCGTCGCAGCGAGTCCCAGACGATGCCGCGCTCCGGCGCGAACAGCAGCGAGATGATGACAAGTGCCGTGACGCAGAGCACGATCATCGGCCCCGTCGGAATCTGCCGCGCCGAGACGCTGATCATCGCGCCGGTCACACCGGCAGCCGCGCCGAATACTCCGGCCAGCACGACCATCACGCCGAGCCGGTTCGTCCATTGCCGCGCCGCCGCCGCCGGCCCAACCAGCATTGCCGCCATCAGCACGACGCCGACTGTCTGCAGGCCAATGACGACCGCCAGCACGATCGATGATGTCAGCAGGATGCTCAGCCGATCGGTCGGAAACCCGATGCTGGCCGCGAACTCCGGATCGAACGCCAGCAGCTTCATTTCCTTGAACAGCAGCCCGACGATCGCCAGCGCTATCCCGCCGACGACCGCCATCGTCCGCACATCCTCGCTGACCAGCGTCGCCGCCTGTCCGAAGAGATAGTGATCCAGCCCGGCCTGGTTGGCGTTGTCGCTGTGCTGAATCTGCGTCAGCAGCACGATGCCCAGCCCGAAGAAGACGGTCAGGATGACGCCGAGTGCCGTGTCCTCGCTCAGTCGCGTGTCACGGACTATCCGCAGGATCAGCAGCGTGCCGATCCAGCCGGAGATCGCCGCGCCCAGCATCAGGACGATTGGCGTCCGCGCGCCGGTCAGCATGAATGCCAGGCAGATGCCCGGTAGCGCCGCGTGGGCCAGCGCATCGCCGACAAGCCCCTGCCGCCGCAGCAACGCGAACGAGCCCAGCACGCCACCGACGATCCCGAGGATGGCTGAGCCGAGGGCAACATTGCGTAGCGTGTAATCAAATATGAGGTCGTGGAGGATAGACGGGATCATTCGCTACCGACAATTGCTAGCGGCTCACGAACGAAGAGGCCTGAGAACGTCGCCTGGCGCGACCCATAGGTCGCCTCAAACGTCTCACGATTGAACGTTGACTCGACCGGCCCCGACGCAATCAACTGCACGTTCAGCATGACGATCCAGTCGAAATACTCGCGCAGCGTCTCCAGGTCGTGATGCACAACGACCAGCGTCTTACCCCGCGAACGCAGCTCGCGCAGCACGTCGATGATCGCGCGCTCGGTTGTCGCATCAACGCCGGCGAACGGCTCGTCGAGGAAGTAGATGCGCGCATCCTGCGCCAGCGCGCGCGCCAGGAAGACGCGCTGCTGCTGGCCGCCGGAGAGCTGGCTGATCTGCCGGTCGGCGAGGTGTGCCATCCCGACCTGCTCCAGGCAGGCGAACGCCGTCTCGCGCTCCCGCTTGCCCGGCCGGCGAATCCAGCCGAGATGGCCATAGAGACCCATCTGGACGACGTCGATCACGTTCGTCGGGAAGTCCCAGTCGACGCTGCCGCGCTGCGGCACGTAGCCGACCAGCTTGCGCTGCTCGCGGTACGGCTTGCCGAAGATGCGCACGCTCCCACTGGCCGGCTTCACCAGCCCGAGGATCGTCTTGATGAGCGTCGATTTGCCTGCGCCGTTCGGTCCGACAATCGCGACCAGCTGCCCCTCCGGGATCTCCAGGTCGATATCCCAGAGAACCGGCGTCTCGCGATAGGCCACCGTCAGGTCGTGCGCGACGACGGGTAGCGACGATTCACGCATAGTCATGCCCCTTTTCCCCCAGGCCATTAGCGCAGCGCCGCGACGATCGTGTTGACGTTGTAGCGGACCATGCCGATGTAGGTGCCTTCGGCGCTGTCCGGGTCACCCATCGCGTCGGAGAACAGCTCTCCGCCGATTGCGACCTCGTGCCCGCGGCTGCGCACGGCAGATTGCACTGCCTCGATCGTCGATGTCGGGACGCTGGATTCGATGAAGATCGCCTTGATCGAGCGCTCGACGATCGTCTCGGCGAGAGCGCGCACGTCGGCCGCGCCCGCTTCCGATGCCGTGCTGGTGCCCTGCAGCCCACGCACCTCAAGCCCATAGGCGTCACCCATGTAGCCGAACGCGTCGTGGGCGGTGATGAGCACGCGCGATTGCTCAGGGACCGTCGCGAACTGCTCGGCGACCCAGCGATCGAGCGCCGCAAGCTCGTCGGCGTACGCGTTTGCATTTGCCTGATAGATATCGGCGTGGGACGGATCGAGCTCGGTCAGACCTTCACGGATGGCATCGATCGTCGTCGCCCACAGCTCAACGTCGAACCAGACGTGCGGGTCCCAGGCACCTTCGAATTCGGGCGGTCGACGCAAGCGCTCGGTCGGGATGTTCTCGGCCACTGGCAAGGTCAGGCGCGTGGCCTGCAGGCGCTCGAAGATGCTTGTCATCCGGCCTTCGAGGTGCAAGCCGTTGTAGAAGATGATGTCCGCCTCATCGAGGACGACGACATCCTTCGCGCTTGCCTTGTACAGGTGTGGATCGACCCCCGGCCCCATCAGCGCATCGACGTCGACGCGCTCGCCACCGACATGCGCAACAACGTCCGCGATCATGCCGGTCGTGGCCACAACGCGAATCTGCCGTTCAGCAATGTCTGCCGGGGCGCTGCCGGCCTCGCTGCCGCAGGCTGCGACGAGGAGTCCGAGTGCGATGAGAAGAACCACCGTCAGCCAGTAGCTCCCTCGCGTGATCTGTCGTCCGTTCTCTGCTGTCCGCATCAGCCTCTACACAACGTTGCGGTCACTATTAGCCGATAGCCGCTGTTGAGATTTGACAATAGCAACTATGATCTAGCGTAACGGACGTTTAGAATTTAGGCAAGCCTAATATCGTCGAACACAACTAACCCACCCTCGGCTCGGCAGCTCGTTTTCACAGCCGGTCTGTTGGGAATACGTGCCTGGGGCTCAGGCCCGCGCGGCCTCAACCTCGGCGTCGGCCAGGCGGCGGCGCAGCAGCGGCAGGCGGTCGCGCAACGTCTGCATCTCCTCGAGCGTCTCGACGCGCTCCTTGCGCAGTCGACGCACGTCGTCCTCAAGCGCACCAATCTGCCACTCGCGCTGCTGACAGGCTGGGCAGCGACCGCGCAGATCGCGCCAGCCACCACACTCTGGACACGGGCTGGCCAGATCGGCCAGCGTCAGCGTCGGCAGTGGCTTGCCATCGAGCGCGCGCTCACGCAGATCCTCAACTAGCGTCGCCAGCCCGTGCGCAAGATGCTCGCGCAGCTGATCGCGCCGTTCGTCGGGCACCGCATCCGGCATCAGGGCGTCAAGATCACCCTCAGTGCGACGCAGCTCGGTCGGCGCGCGCTGATGTCCACGCTCCGACCAGTCGAGGTCTTCAACGTAATGGAATGGCACAGCGCCGATCCGCAGCTGAATGTCGGCCGGTTCGGTCCCGCGTAGCGACACCACCTCGACGGGCCATGGTGGCAGCGGAATGCCCGGCTCCTGCGGCGTTGCCGTGCGGATCGCCTCAATGTCGGTCCCGGCCTGCTTGATAGCGGCGTCCAGCTCGGCGATGCGCCCGGTCCAGCGATTTGGCTCGTCGAGCGCGCTCTCCGCCTGCTGGATGTCGTAGCGCAGATCGAGCACGCGCTGCTCCAGCCTCGCCTTGCGGCGCGCGCGCGCCTCCGGGTCGTCCGGCAGGCGGCGGCGACCAACGACTGGCGCACCGGCGGACGACTGAACACCGCCGGTGCGAATCATCGGCAGCTCGGGTTTCGGCTGGTCGGCATCCTCGGGCTGTTCACGACGTTTCAGAAAATCTCGCCAGGACATGGATGCTCACCCTCGATCGTGCACGGACGGTCTGCGCCGAGAATTCCCCGGCGTCACCTCTGAGCGTACCGCACAAGCCACACCAGCGTTGCCTGCGCACGCTATCCTTAGCGGTCAGGACATTCGACCAACCGATGGGAGCGCCGCGCCGATATGGTGCAACTGAACAAAGACCTCATTATGGAAATGCTCAAGGACGTCTTCGACCCGGAGCTGGGCGTCAACATCGTTGACCTCGGCCTGGTCTACGACGCGCTGATTGACGAGCAGAACAACGTCGAGGTCGTCATGACCCTCACCTCGATGGGCTGCCCGCTCGGTCCAGTCATCTTCGAGGAAGTCCAGCGCGCGCTGGGCGGTCTGATGGGCATCGGCAAGATCGACGTCAAGATCGTCTGGTCCCCGCCCTGGTCGCCGGCCATGATGAGCGAAGACGCCCGCGACGAGCTGGGCATCTGGTAAACCGCAGAAATGTAGGGGCGTATCGCATACGCCCGTTCCGCTCCTGATCACGCCGGACCGGCACGTACCGGCGTTCGGTGCCCTGCGAGAACGGGAATGCGTATCGTGCCGAGCGTATGCAATACGCCCCTACATGTTTCGCTTTCCTACAGCCCCATCCGCTTCGCCAGAATCTCACGCTGAATCTCGTCGGTGCCGCCGCCGATGCGCAGGATGCGCGCGTCGCGGTAGTGCATCGCCACACGCGTCTCCTCGATGTAGCCGTAGCCACCGAAGATCTGGACAGCGTCGTCGGCGACGCGATTGGCCATGATCGCCGTATGCAGCTTTGCCATCGCGACGAGGTCGAGCGCGTCGTCCGCGCCGGCGTCGAACTTGGCCGCGGCCTGATACAGCAGCAGCCGGCCAGCCTGGATGTCGGTCACCATATCGGCCAGCTTGTGGCGCACCGCCTGGTATTTCCCGATCGTCTCTCCGAACGCCTCGCGCTGCGTCGCGTACTCGCGGGCGTCATCGAACGCGGCCTGCGCCAGACCAACACCCATCCCCGCCAGCGTGATCCGCTCGGTCTGGAACGAGCCGGCGATCTGGTAGAAGCCGCGCCCAACCTCGCCGATCACCCGATCGTCCGGCACGAAGCAGTTATCGAAGATCAGCTCGCGGGTGTCCGACGAGTGCCAGCCCATCTTCTGCAGCGGCCGCCCGAGGTTGAAGCCCTCGTCGTCCTTCTCGATCAGGAACATCGTGATCCCGCGATGCCGCTCGCTGGGATCGGTCTTGGCACCGAGGACGATGTAGTCGGCAAAGCCGGCATTGGTGATGAACAGCTTGGTGCCATTGATCCGGTAGCCGCCATCGACCTTCGTGGCCGTCGTGCGCATGCCCGCGACGTCCGACCCGGTGCCCGGCTCGGTGACACCGATCGACGCGATCTTCTCGCCGGTCGCAATCGGCAGCAGCCAGCGTTCCTGCTGCTCGGGCGTGCCGAACTTCGCCAGGTGCGGCGCGGCCATATAGGCGCTCGCCAGCGGCGTCACGGCGATGCCACCACACGATTTCGCCAGCTCCTCCGAGAGGATCGCAATCGCCAGCATGTCGCCGCCGGTGCCGCCCGCCTCCTCGGGGAATGTCAGCCCGAGAAAGCCGTTGCGGCCCATCAGCGGCATCAGATCCAGCGGGAACTGTCCCTCGCGCTCAGCCTCTTCCACCCTGGGCAGCACGTGCTGTTGCACAAACCGGCGACAGAGCGCCTGAAACTCGCGATGCGCGTCATCCAGCTCAAAGAGCGGCGTCGAGAGGTCAACTCCGGTGTTCTCCACGGCCATCGTGTCCCTGCCTTCCTCTACCCACCCGGCAGCGTCGCCCGGCGTGCTGCATGTATAGCAGGCAACGCCTCACCCTGACATGGCAACAGCACATCCCGGGCCGGAACACGCACGACCTGTCTGTTTGGCAGGTACTATTACGAGCACTAGGCGACGAAGAACGGAGCGACCATGCAGATTCGCGACCGCCTCAACATCCCGTCCGATCAGCTCGCTGAGATCTGCCAGCGCTACCACGTCCGTGAACTGGCCCTCTTCGGCTCCGTCCTGCGCGACGACTTCCACGCCGACAGCGATATCGATGTGCTCGTCGAGTTTGAGCCGGATGCGCCGATCGGGCTATTTGAGCTTGTCCGTCTCAAGAACGACCTGTCTATGCTGCTGGGACGAGATGTTGATCTGGTCGAGAAAGCTGGACTCAAGCGCTGGGTACGTGCGCCAGTCCTTAATGCTGCTCGAGTGATCTATGCGCTTTGAAGCGCAGTACCTTCAGGACCTGATCGACTCGGCAAGGCAGATAGCTGTGCTGATCGATGGGTTCGACTTCGAAATGTTTCGCGATGATAGGCGAACGCGTAGCGCGGTTCTCCACGAACTCACAGTCATCGGCGAGTCAGCAAATCGATTAACGTCCGAGATGAAGCATCGTTATCCAGAAATACCCTGGGATGAGATCATCGGTACGCGCAACGTGATCGTGCATGGATACTTCGATCTCCTGTGGGATCGGATCTGGAACACGAGCACTGTTGATGTACCTGTTCTGGAGCGACGGGCGACGGTGATGTTGAAGGAACAATTCCCGGAATTGAACCCATGAACATTGGTGCTCTGGAGGTGAACAACCGACAGGTCGGACGTGCATAGTCGCAAACTGATCTTAAGGAGCCGCCCGATGCAGATCCGCGACCGCCTCGACATCTCAACGGATGATCTGGCAACACTCTGCCTGCACCACGACGTGCATGAACTGGCCCTCTTCGGCCTCAACGTCGATGTCGTACCTCGGGGCGAGGGTGAATGATGTCAAATCTTCCGAAGGTCGATTCCCACGATCCCACCATCCAGTGGCTCCTTGCTGGCGATCCGGCCATCCGCTGGCAGGTGCTGCGCGATCTGATTGATGCGCCTGCGGACGAGGTCGCAGCCGAACGTGCCCGTGTCGCCACCGATGGCTGGGGAGCCCAGCTCCTCGCCCGGCAGAGGGCCGACGGGACATGGGCAGGCGTCGCCTGGAACCACGGTTGGGATTCGACGATGCACGCCCTGACGCTGCTGCAGCACTTCGGGCTCGACCCCGCGAGCGCAGAGGCACAACGAGCCGTTGGGCTTGTTCTCAACAACGTGACCTGGGGCGACTGCGGCCCGGAAGAATGCCACGATAACCCGTACTTCGCCGGCGAGATTGAGCCGTGTATCAACGGGCAGGTCGCTGCGGCTGGCGCGTATTTCGGTCAGGATGTCGGCAGTCTCATCGAACGACTGCTCTCCGAACAGCTCGACGATGGCGGCTGGAATTGCGACGCCGAGCGTGGCTCGACGCGCTCCTCATTCAACACAACCATTTGCGTGCTCGAAGCATTGCTCGCCTGGGAGCAGTCCGGCGCAGCCGCCCCTGCTGTGTCCGCCGCCCGTCTGCGTGGCGAGGCGTATCTGCTCGATCGCCACCTCTACAAGCGCCTCTCGACTGGCGAGCCAATCACCCAGGACCGGAAAGGCCATACCGACTTCACCCGCTTCGCCTTTCCGACCTGGTGGCACTATGACGTGCTGCGCGGTCTGGACTACTTCCGCCAGGCTAGCGCCACACCCGACCCATCTCTCGCCGACGCAATTGCCTTGCTCATCTCTCGCCGCAACGCTGATGGCCGCTGGCCGCTCGACCGCAGCTACCCGGGCGTCATGCCGGTTGATCTCGGCGAAACAGTCGGTCAGCCCAGCCGCTGGAACACGCTCCGCGCGCTCCGCGTACTGCGCTGGTACGGGGCGCAGGAGTAACGAGGGGACACGGCGACAGACGGTCGCCGTGTGTCGTTGCGCAGCGTCCGCCTCAGTCGGACGCTTCCGACCTGCTCAGTGAGGAGGAATCCGACACCTTCAGGAAGTACCCGGCGAACATCAGTGCGATCGTGCCGATGAAGACGGCGACCAGAATGCCCGAAACGGCGACCGTCGCTGAGACGCCAAAGAGGTCCACCAGCACCCCGAAGGGCAGTAGCGCGATCGGCATCAGCGACCAGGTCATCCCGTACATCGCCATCACCCTGCCGTACATGTTGCGCTCGGTCTGCAGCCCGACCAGCATCCGGTTGATCGTCAGGTAGCCTGTGCTGAAGAAGCCGACAAGCAGGAGCAGCACCAGCGACAGCGCATAGTGTTTCGAGAGCGCAAAGAGGAACAGCGTGATCCCGAATACCACGCCGGACGCCATCTGGATGCGGTTCTTGTGTGGCGATTCGGCAATCGCCGCGATGATGACCGACCCGATGATCGCGCCGACGCCGATCGCCGTATACATGAAGCCGAGCGCCGACTCGCTGATCTCCAGCACTTCGATCTGGAAGATCGGCAGCAGCGACTGAAACGGCATCCCCAGCAGGATCGGCACGTAGGCCAGCGCCAGCAAGCCGAAGAGCGACGGCCGCTCCCAGATGTAGCGGAACCCCGCCATCATCTCGCTCATCGCGCCCTGCCCGCTATCGTCGCCGCGCAGCCCGCGTGGCAGTCGGTAGAGCGTCAGCACAGCCAGCCCGTAGCCCGCAGCGATGGCGTAAAAGGCCAGCGCCGGGCTGATCGCCAGGCAAACGCCGGCCAGTGCGGGCGAAACGATGCGATTGATGTTGCGTCCGGTCGATTCAAGCGCCAGCGCGTTGGGGATCCGTCGTGTCTCGACCAGGTCGGGAATCAGCGCCGTCCGCGTCGGCATCGTGAACGGGTTCGCGATTCCCTGCGCCAGTCCGAGTACGACCAGATGCCAGATCTCGATCACGCCGAGGTGGACGAGGACGGCATTGATCAGGGCCAGAATGAAGACGGCTGATTGCGACCAGACCAGCAGCGCCCGTTTATCGTATCGATCAGCAGCGACGCCGCTGTAGGGAGACAGGATCAGCTGCGGTAATCCGCGAGCCGCCGTCACCAGCCCGAGCGTCATGCCCGAGGCGGAGAGGTCGTAGGCCAGCCACGCGCGGGCAACGAGGTCGATCTGCATCGCGCCGATCGAGAACAGCATGCCCAGCCAGAGCAGGCGGTACTGCGGCACGCGCAGCGAATCAAACGTCTGCGCGAATCCCGCCCGGAACCCGTCGGCAACTCTGCTCGTGGACGCCACTCCACCTCCCTTGCTGTCTTTGTATCCGCTGATTATGCGTGGTTCGGGGTGGATCTGTCGCCCCGGCCATTTCGCCGATCGCGTCGGTGGGCGGTTTACGGTACGTCCCCTCGTACCCGTGGCGACGGATAGCGGCACCCGAGACGCGAACGTTGTTCGGCGAGCTATTCCATGCCAACCTCTATTATGGTCTACTGGCGACGAGGAGAGTCGGCTCGAACGTTGAGAGACTAGAGAGCGGCGATGAGCTCGTCTGCCGTGACTCCAGCTTGACGAAGGATCGAACGGAGCGTACCCCGTGCCACCTCTTTGTGAAGTGGCACGACGCACCCTGTTGACCCGCTTGACATGACCCTTCGAAGGACAACGTGACTGCCGCGTTGACGAATGACTTCAAATCCGAGACGTTGCAGTGCGCGGATTGTTTCTTCCCCGGAAATGGTCGGTAGCTCAGGCCCCGACAGCGACCTCAAACGTTGTCACCCATGCTCGCGTGTCTGGTAGTGGCTGGTCGGGAAATTCCTCCAGATACAGCTCGGTCGCCTCGATCAGGTTAGACACTGCCTCTTCGAATGTTGTGCCCTGGCTGACGGTACCAACCTCCGGGCAGTCAGCGACGTAGAAGTCGCCTTCTCGATGCACGATGGCGGAAAATGTTCGCGTCATGTTCGTGCTCCTCGTATCACTCAGGCACTGAGTCTACCTGTAGCACCGCCCCCAGAAACGCCAGCACGTCGGCGTGTTCGCCGATGAGCTTGGCGGTGGGTTTGCCGAGGCCGTGGCCGGCTTTCATTTCGACGCGCAGCAGGATCGGCGCATCGCCGGCCTGCGCGGCCTGCAGCGTCGCCGTGAACTTCTTGGCGTGCGCCGGGACGACGCGATCGTCGGTGTCGGCCGAGGTCACCAGCGTCGGCGGGTAGCTCGTGCCGGGGCGGACGTTGTGCAGCGGTGAGTAGGCCAGCATGAACTTGAAGTGCTCGGGATCCTCTTCGGCGTTGCCGTACTCCGGAATCCAGAAATGTCCGACCGTGAAGCGGTGGTAGCGCAGCATGTCGATCACCGGCACCTCGCAGACTGCCGCGCCATACAGGTCGGGTCGTTGCGTCAGGCAGGCGCCGACCAGCAGGCCGCCATTCGAGCGCCCGTTGATCGCCAGCTTCTCGCGGCTGGTGTAGCCATTGCCGATCAGCCACTCGGCGGCGGCAATGAAGTCGTCGAAGACGTTCTGCTTGCGCTCCAGCATGCCTGCCTGATGCCACTCTTCGCCGTATTCGTCGCCACCGCGCAGATTGGCCTGCGCGAATACGCCACCCTGCTCCAGCCAGACGAGGTTGGTGGGCGAGAACGCCGGCATCAGGCTGACATTGAAGCCACCGTATGCGTAGAGCAGCGTCGGGTTATCGCCGTGCAGGTGCAAGTCCTTGCGGTGTGTCACGAACATCGGCACCGTGGTGCCATCCTGCGAGTGGAAGAACACCTGCTGTGTCTCGTAAGCGTCGGTGTCGAAGCCCAGCGCCGACTCGTGGAGTGGCTGGAGCGTCGCCGAGGCATCGGCCAGGTCGTAGCGATACGGCGTTGGCGGCGTCAGGAACGACGTGAAGCTGAGGAACAGCTCGTCATCACCGGGCTGGCCGGAGATCGCCTCGACCGCACCGATGCCCGGCAGGTCGATCATGCGATCGAAGGTGCCATCGCGGCGATACAGATCGACACGGTGCTGCGCGTCGATCAGCATCAGCGCAACGAAGCGCTCTCCTGCGGCGACGACCGCAGCCAGTGGCGTGCCACCCTCAGGAATGACGTCGCGCCAGTGCTCCGGGGCCGGATTGGCGATGTCGACCGCGACCAGCTTGCCCAGTGGTGCTTCGCGGTCGGTCAGTACGAAGAACGTCGTGTCCTCGTTGTCGATGAACTCGTACTTGGCGTCGCCCGCATCGAGCAGCGCGACGATTTCGCCGTCGGAAGACAGGTCACGATAGAAGACCTGCGTGCGCGGATCGGTGCCGATCGAGCCGGTGATGACGAGGTAGCGCCCGTCGTCGCTGACTTCGGCGAAGAAGTGCAGGTCCGGCGAATCCGGACGCTCGTAGATCAGCGTGTCGCTCTCCTGCGAAGTGCCGATGCGGTGCAGGTAGACGCGATTGTTGCGATTCTGGAGCTCCTCGGGATCGCCGCTCGGCTGCGGGTAGCGGCTGTAGAAGAAGCCGGACGAATCGGGCAGCCAGGCGAGGTTGGTGAACTTGCACCAGCGCAGCTCGTCGGCCAGATCCTCTCCGCTCTCAACGTCGCGAACGCGGACAGTCTGCCAGTCGCTGCCGCTCTCGGCCAGCGCGTAGGCCAGCAGCCGCCCATCACGCGAGGCCGACTGGTTCGTCGTCGCGACCGTCCCATCATCGGAGAGCGTGTTGGCGTCCAGCAGCACCCGCGGCTCGGCATCTAGCGCGTCGCGAACGGTCAGCAGCGGCTGGTTCAACAGCCCCGGATTGTGGAAGGCGAAGTAGCGACCGCCGCGCTTCGTTGGCGCAGATTCCTTCGGGAAATCCCACAGCTCGGTCAGCCGGGCATGAATGCGCTCCCGATCCGGCGCGTGCTCGCCCAGCCACGCCTGTGTGCGCGCGTTCTGCGCCTCGGTCCACTCACGGACCTCCGGATCAGCCGCATCCTCAAGCCAGCGGTATGGATCAGCGATCGGCGTGCCGTGGTAGTCCTCGACGGTATCAACAGTGCGGGTTGGAATCGGCTTCAAGACCATACAGATAACCTCCGATGTCGTGCCAGTGGGACGTCAGGATGTCCGGGCCAATCGTAACGCTGCTTCGGTCGAAGTGATCAGCGCAATATCGCCTTCCCGACGACGCAGCTCCAGCGCACGGGTAAGGACGTCGATCGCTTCTTCTCGTCGCTCCTGCTCGATAAGGCACTTGCCGAGGTGCTGCAAGGCGAAGCTCTCGTAGACGCGTAGCGCTGGCGCGGTTGGGTCAGTGGCCAATGCGAGCGCGTCCCGAAAGAGCCGCTCAGCGTCGGCAATACGATTCTGGAACTTGCGCGCCTCGCCCAGCCGGATCACGTTGGCGACCTGTGCTCGTTCGTTGCCCTGCGCTTGTGCGAGTGCGATCGCCCGCTGAAGATGCGCGACTGCCTCGTCCAGCCGCCCGACCATGCGGCAGGCGTTGCCCAGATAGCCGCGCAGGCGTAGCTCCTCGCCTGGACCTGCGTTGGCGAGCCGTGCCTCAGCTAGTGCGATGGCGTCGGCGACAAATACCGGATCGGATGCGTACTGCCGAAGCCGCTCGTCATATGCCTCGACGGATGTGAGGTCCGGCAGGTCGTCGCGCAGGTGGCCTGATGTTGTCATGATGTCCCGGTTTCACTCGATAGTCCCCGCTCGTCGGTAGCATAGCCGCCAGTCATCTCTCGGTCCTCGTCCATCCTCCGCCGATCTGCTACCGTCATGCCGACATGGCTCGACGTGGTGGACGCAGGAGGCAGCAGAGGGATGGCCGAACAGCCGCTGGTGGGCGTAATCATGGGTTCGCGCTCGGACTGGGAAACGATGGGGCACGCGGTCGAGACGCTTGAGGCGCTCGGCGTGCCGTATGAGACGCGCGTCGTCTCGGCGCATCGCACGCCCGATCTGCTCTTCGAGTACGCCGGAAGGGCCGAGGAGCGCGGGCTGGAGGTCATCATCGCCGGGGCCGGCGGTGCGGCGCACCTGCCGGGCATGGCGGCGGCCAAGACGACGCTGCCGGTTCTCGGCGTGCCGGTTGAATCGCGCGCTCTGAAGGGCATGGACTCGCTACTCTCGATCGTCCAGATGCCGGCCGGTATCCCGGTCGGGACGCTGGCAATCGGCCGCGCCGGCGCGATAAACGCGGCGCTGCTGGCGGCGGCGATCGTCGGCAACAGCCGCCCGGAGATTCGCGCTGCGCTCCACGACTGGCGCGCGCGCCAGACCCAGACCGTCCTCGATCATCCAGATCCTCGGGAGGGCTAGCTCATGATCCTCGTCGGCATCATTGGTGGCGGTCAGCTCGGCCGCATGCTCGCGCTGGCCGGCTACCCGCTCGGCCTGCGCTTTCGCTTCCTCGATCCATCGCCGGACGCGCCGGTCGCCGATCTTGGCGAGCTGATCGTCGGCGCGTATGACGACCCGGATGCGCTGGCTCGTTTCGCTGACGGCCTCGATGTCGTGACCTACGAGTTCGAGAACGTACCGGCCGATGTGGCGCGATCGCTGGAACGCAGCCTGCCCGTCTACCCGCCGCCGGTCGCGCTCGATGTCGCACAGGACCGCCTGGCCGAGAAGACGTTCTTCAACGGCCTCGGCATCCCCACTCCGCGCTTCGTCGCGGTCGATGATCGCGCTGGCCTCGATGCCGCTGTTGCCGACCTCGGCCTGCCGGCTGTGCTGAAGACTCGTCGTGAGGGCTACGACGGCAAGGGGCAGGCGATCCTGCGTGAGCCTGCCGACCTGGATACCGCCTGGGATGCGCTCGGCGGCCGCCCGCTGATTCTGGAGGCGTTCGTCCCGTATGACCGCGAGCTGGCCGTGCTGGCCGCACGGAGTCGCAGCGGTGAGGTGGCAGTCTGGCCGGTCGTCGAGATTGAGCAGATCGACGGCATGCTCCATCGCTCCTTCGTCCCGGCGCGCGGCGTCGATGCTGCGCTCGCCGACGTGGCCTACGATTATGTCCATCGTGCGCTGGCCGAGCTAGACTACGTCGGCACGCTTGCGATCGAGCTGTTCCAGGTTGGCGAGATGCTGCTGGTCAACGAGATGGCCCCGCGCGTCCACAACTCCGGCCACTGGACGATCGAAGGCGCGCGCACCAGCCAGTTCGAGAACCATCTTCGCGCCATCCTCGGCTACCCGCTCGGCGATACCACCGCGCTCGGCGCGATCGGCCTGCGCAATCTGATCGGCACGATGCCCGATCCAGCCGCCATCCTCGCCATCCCCGACACGCACCTGCACGACTACGGCAAATCCCCCCGCCCCGGCCGCAAGCTCGGCCACGTCACCGTTCGCGCGGAGGACGAGGCGACGCGCGACGAGCGGCTCTCGGCGGTAGACGCCGCAAATCTTCCGTAGGGACGGGCCGAGTCCTGTCCCTACGGAAGATTTGCGCGGTAGTTTCTTTGCGAACATCTGCACATCGGCGCGGAGGGGTCGCCTCACGGCGACGGACAGCGCGAGCGCTATCCCTACGAAACCGTTGAATTGAGGCGACACTTCCGCGTACGAGATGCCTACTGTTCCCAGGTCAGGGAGCCGCCCTTCTGGTAATCAATCACGCGGGTCTCGAAGAAGTTCTTCTCCTTCTTGAGGTCGATGACTTCTGACATCCAGGGGAACGGGTTGGCGACTTCGGCAAAGACCGGCGCGAGTCCGAGTTGGTCGCAGCGCCGGTTGGTGATGAACTGCAGGTACTGCTCGCAGAGCGCGGCGTTCAGGCCGAGCAGGCCGTGCGGCATCGTGTCTCTGCCGTAGGCCACTTCGAGCTGGCAGGCGTCATGGAGCATCTGGCGCACTTCCTCCGCGAACTCGGCCGTCCACAGGTGCGGGTTCTCGTGCCGAATCTGATTGATGACGTCGATACCGAAGTTCAGGTGGATCGACTCGTCGCGCAGAATGTACTGGTACTGCTCGGCGATACCGATCATCCGGTTGCGCCGCCCTAGCGACAGGATCTGGGCGAAGCCGGTGTAGAACCACATGCCCTCAAAGACGACGTAGAACGCGATCAGATCCCGCATGAAGCTCTGATCGGCTTCGAAGGTGCCAGTCGTGAACGTTGGATCGTCGAGCGACTGCGTGTATTGCAGAGCCCAGGCTGCCTTGTCAGTGATGGACGGTATTTCCCGGTACATGTTGAACAGCTCGCCCTCATCGAGACCGAGGCTTTCGCAGATGTACTGGAAGGTGTGCGTATGCACCGCCTCCTCGAACGCCTGCCGCAGCAGGTACTGGCGGCATTCGGGATTAGTCAAGTGGCGGAAGATCGCCAGCACGATATTGTTGGCCACCAGTGATTCGGACGTGGCGAAGAACCCCAGGTTGCGCTTGATCATGCGCCGCTCGTCTTCGCTGAGGCCATCGCGTGACTTCCATAGTGCGATGTCCGCCTGCATCGAGATTTCGGTCGGCATCCAGTGGTTGTTGCAGGCGGCGAGGTATTTCTCCCAGGCCCAGTGATATTTCAGTGGCAGGAGCTGGTTGACGTCGGCGCGGCAGTTGATCATCTGCTTTTCATCGACGCGGACGCGCCCGCCCTCGCGGTCGATCGCGCCGAGGCCTGTTGCTTCGTTCGTTGTCGGTTCGGTCGTCTGCTTGGCCGTCTCTTCGGCCGTCCAGTTCAGCATTGTTGTCTCCTTATCTGGCCAGGTTATTGGCACGCTTCACACGTTGGGTCGTCGATCGAACAGGCGGCGCCGCTGCCGGACAGGACGAACTCAGGCGGGGCGATGACTGGCTGGGCGACTGGTACAGCGTTGAGCCGACCGTCGGTGCCACGCAGCGTGCTCTTCTCAACCTGCGTCGCGCCCTGTGAGCGCAGGTAATAGGTGGTCTTCAGTCCGCGCCGCCAGGCGAGACGATAGATCTCGTCCAGCTTGCGACCACTCGGCGCTGCCGCGTAGAGATTCAGTGACTGCGCCTGATCGATCCACTTCTGGCGTCGTGCGGCGGCTTCGATCAGCCAGGTGCAGTCGACCTCGAAGGCGGTGGCGTAGAGCGCGCGCAGGTCAGCCGGGATGCGGTCGATCGCGCCGACGCTGCCATCGAAGTACTTGAGGTCACTGATCATCACCGTGTCCCACAGGTCGCGTTCTTTCAGGTCGCGGACGAGTGAGGGATTGACGACGGTGAAGTCGCCGGACATGTTGGCCTTGACGTAGAGATTGCGGAAGGTGGGCTCGATCGACTGGCTGACGCCGCAGATGTTGGATATCGTCGCTGTCGGCGCGATTGCCGTGACGTTCGAGTTGCGCATGCCACGGTCCCGCACTCGCTGCCGCAGACCGTCCCAGTCCAGTCGGCTGGTCGTGTCGACATCGAGGCCTGCGCCGGTCGCGGCCTTGCGCTCGCTGGCCAGCAGGCTCAGCGAATCGATTGGCAGCACGCCCTTGCTCCAGAGCGAACCGGCGAAGGTTGGATAGGCACCGCGCTCGGTGGCCAGGTCCGAGGATGCCTCAATCGCGAAGTAGCTGATCGCCTCCATCGAGGTGTCGGCGAACTCCACTGCTGCGTCCGATGCATACGGCAGTCGCAGCGCGAACAATGCGTCCTGAAAACCCATCAGGCCGAGGCCGATTGGGCGGTGGCGCAGATTCGATCGACGCGTCTGCGGGATCGTGTAGAAGTTGATGTCGATGACATTGTCAAGCATCCGCACCGCCGTGCGCACCGTCCGGCGCAGGCGCTCAAGGTCGAGTCCGTCAACAGTGACGTGGGCGGCCAGATTGATCGAGCCAAGATTGCAGACGGCGACCTCATCCGCTGACGTATTGAGCGTGATCTCGGTGCAGAGATTCGATGAGTGGACGACGCCGATGTGCTGCTGCGGCGAGCGGATGTTGCAGGCATCCTTGAACGTGATCCACGGGTGGCCGGTCTCGAACAGCATCGTCAGCATCTTGCGCCAGAGCGTGACGGCGCGGACGCGCTTGGAGAGTGCGATCTCGCCGCGCTCCGCCTGCTGCTCGTAGGCCAGGTAGCGCTCAGTGAAAGCCGCGCCGTAGAGGTCGTGCAGGTCCGACACGTCGTCCGGTGAGAAGAGGGTCCACTCGCCATCCTCGATGACGCGCTGGACGAACAGATCCGGCACCCAGTTGGCCGTGTTCATGTCGTGGGTGCGTCGGCGCTCGTCGCCGGTGTTCTTGCGCAGATCGAGGAATTCCTCGATGTCGATGTGCCACGTCTCCAGATAGGCGCAGACGGCACCCTGGCGTTTGCCGCCCTGGTTGACGGCGACGGCGGTGTCGTTGGCCACCTTCATGAACGGGACGACGCCGCGCGATTCGCCGTTCGTGCCGCGAATGTGCGCGCCGAGTCCGCGCACCGGCGACCAGTCGTTGCCCAGCCCGCCGGCGTACTTCGAGAGCAGCGCGTTGTCGCGGATGGCCGAGAAGATGCCGTCCAGGTCGTCGGGGATCGTGGTCAGGAAGCAGGAGGCCAACTGCGGTCGCTGCGTGCCGGAGTTGAACAGCGTCGGCGTCGAGCACATGAAGTCGAACGACGACAGCAGCTCGTAGAACTCGATCGCGCGCTCCTCGCGGTCGATCTCGCGCAGAGCCAGCCCCATCGCGACGCGCATCAGGAACATCTGCGGCAGCTCAAAGCGCACGCCACCGTGATGGAGCAGGTAGCGGTCGTAGAGCGTCTGCAGGCCGAGCAGCTGGAATTGGTCGTCGCGCTCCGGCGTGATCGCGTTGGCGATGCGGCCCAGATCGAAGCGTGCCAGCTCGGGATCGAGGTAGCCCTCGTCAATGCCGAAGTGGACGTATGCGCGTACGTACGCGATGTAATCGACAGTTGAGCTGTCCGCGTCGGTCGGCAGGATCAGTCCGAGCGCCTCGCGCCGCAAGCGCCGCAGGAGCAGGCGCGCGCTGACGTGCGCGTAGTTCGGCTCGGTCTCGACCAGTGCGCGAGCGGCCATGACCTGCGCGGTCTCCAGCTCGACGAGCGTCATGCCGTCGAAGGCGTTGCGCAGCGTCTCGCTGATGATTGTCTCGGCTGAGACGTCGGCCAGGCCAGCGCAGGCTTGCTCGGTCACCGCCGCGAGCCAGGCCAGATCGAGCGGTCGGCTGTTGCCGTCGGCATCGCGGATCGAGATCGTCGGCGCAGCTGGCTGACTCTCAGCCGCCTTGCGGGCCCGAGCACGATCCTCTCGATAGAGTACGTACGCCCGGGCAACCTTGTGATGCTCGCTGCGCATGAGGGCCAGCTCGACCTGATCCTGGATGTCCTCGATGTGAATCGTCTGCCCGGGATTGGTTCTCCGCATCAGCGTACGGACAACCTGTTCGGTCAGCTCGCTGATGGTGTCGCGGATGCGGCACGATTCGGGGGCGTTCGCGCCCTCGACCGCCAGGAACGCCTTACCGACGGCGACCTCGATCTTGGTCGAGTCGAACGGCGTCACCGCGCCATTGCGCCGAATCACCTTCAGCTCGCCATGTACGGTCTTTGATGGAGGGCTACCGATGCGCTCGCCGGACGGTTGTTCCGCCGATGATTCGCGCAGTGAGGGACTTGTCGTGGCCATTGGCACACCCCGTCTGTTGCTACAGAGGGTGCCGGACGGAATGCGTGCTGACGGCAGTGGTCAGGCTGCAGACGCCAATGCATGCGATCCATCGGGACACCCCGCCCGTCGGTCGAATCAGTTGCACTGGCAGGTCTCCTGGCTCGCGAGTCATCACGGCTATCTGGCCTTCCCAACAGCCTGGCTGTCAGTGACCATAGGTCGATAGCGCGCTCGTCGCTTACAGTTGCGGGGGCAGCTCCGGCATGGACGCAGGCGCGTCGCACCGGATTCCCTTTTCAGCCCACTCCTCGCCGAGTGGGACACCAGTACTCGTCTGACTATACACCATACAGCGTGTACGTACAGTTCGTACGTTAGTTGCCTAGCGCTGTGCCTGATTCGTGCGGTTCTGGCTGGTCGCCTTGGTCGACTACACGGATGCGCGCGTACGTACGCCTGTACGTACATTTTCCCGCGCCGTCGCGCTGCTGTTCGGCCAGTAGCCTTACGGCACGGTCTTCAGCACGCCGCGCAGAGGTCGTGGGACGGCGTCCAGCTCCAGTGCTTCAACGAGGAGCCCGGCGTAGCGCCACTTGCGCGTGGCACCGCTTCCGAAGAAGCGTCGCAGTTGCGCCTCGGCGCTGCGGCTACGCCACTCGGGCTGCTTCTGCAGAATGCGGAACGCGATGAGGTCGCCTTCGGCGGCGATGACGGCCTCGATGGTCGGCACACCGAGCGCGCGGATCAGTTCGTCTTCAAGATCGAGGACGCAGGCGAAGAAGCCGAGGTCTTCCATCATGGCGCGTGAGAGCGGGGCATCGGCCAGTCGCGCCTGCACCAGACCACGGCGGACGACGTGTTCCTCGCCGATGTCGTAGAGTCCAGCCACCTTGAGGTTGTCACCCAACGGGCCGAAGCGCGTCAGGAATTGGCCGATGGCGTGGATGCCGCCCATCGGGACGACTTCGACGCCTTCGCTGGCGAGGTTGCGGCCGCTGCGTGAGGCTAGTGTTTCAACGGCGATCTGGTCGCTGCGGCCTTCGACCAGGATCACTGCCCGGCGTTCGGCGGTGTTGCTGTTGAATGGTTCAACGGGAATTGTCACGAAGTTCGTGAGCTATCGCCGACGCGCATACGTAAATGCGAGCGCCATCGCGACGCCGATGACCGCGCCGACCAGGATCGGGACGCCGCTGCTATCGAGCCGGCCCAGAATCGCCAGTCCGATGACGACGCCGAGCAGGACCATGGCGCCAGACAGCAGCGGTGGCTTCCGCCGCCTCGTTGTCGATTCCGTCGGTCGCTCGAACACGTCGCTGCTCCTTACTGCTCAGTCGCGCTTGCGCTGATCATAGGCCATCCCGAACGCGACGCCGAGCGCCAGTCCGACACCGATCCCCATTCCAATATTGTCCAGCGCTGCGCCGATGGCTGCACCGAGTGCTAACCCAACGCTGATGCCAATCGCGAGGTTTTCAGCCTGCTTGTCATCGTCCGGGTCGTCGTCCTGGTCATGACGGTCGCTCATGGCTCCTCTGTTGTCGTTCCCGCGCTACGAACATCGCGAGTCGTGTGTCCAGATTTGCGTGCGACGCGATCGTGGCTAGTCGTTCTTCTGCTGCGCATTGAACGCCATGCCCAGCGCGATACCGATGGCCATCCCGACGCCAATGCCCATCGCGAGGTTATCCATCGCCAGGCCCATGGCGACGCCGATCGCGACACCAACGCCAATTCCTATCCCAAGACCCTGGCTATTCTTCCCCTCAGGCTGCTCGTTATCTGGATTGCGATTGTCGTTCATGGCGAGCTCCTCTCCTCGAACCCTACATGACGTCGCAATCCAGCGGCCAGATGGGGCGTCGAATGTGGCGGTACGGGAGGCTCAGGAGGTCTGGAGTAGACAGGCCGGGGCCATCAACCTCGATGATCGCCGCAGCCAGCGGCTCAAAGGCGGCGCGGAAGTGGACGCTCGACTTGAGCGCAAGGATTCGGCGCTCCTCAGGCGCAATCCCGACCGCGCGCAGCAGTTGCGGATCGAGTACCTGGACGCGGTTGGATGTCAGGATGACTTCGACAGGCGGATCGCCCACCTCGACGACCGCCGAGAGCCCCAGCCTTGTCGTCGTACCGGCACCCATCGGCCCCTGTCCGGCAAAGCTCAGGTCGCCGAACCAGCGTACGAATGCGGTAATCTCCAGCGCCGGATTGCTGTTTCGGCTGGCCCCTCTGCCGAGTCGCAGTACACCTCGCTGCTCAGCGCCGATTGCCGCCGCTTGCCGCACTGCTGCCTCGTCGGCGATCGTCGCGACGACAGCGCCGGCGGCCCCCGCATCTAGCAGTGCTTGCAGAATTGCGATCTCGCTGCCGGTCCCGCCCGCGCCCGGGTTGTCGGCCACATCGGCCAGCACCACCGGCCAGCACTCCGCTGCAATCGCCTGTTCGACCGCCTCACGAACCGGCGTCAGGTGGGTAACGAACTGGCTGCGCCGCTCCCAGCATGCCTCTGCCAGCCGATCGGCCAGCGCGTTCGCACAGTGTTCGTCATCGTTCGCTGTCACAAGGACCGCCATACCGGCGTCGTAGATATCGCTGTACGGGAATCCCGGCGCGAGCGTGACGGCGATGACGCCCTGCTCACGTCGGGCGTCGCGCGCGAGCGACGCCAACTCGGCCATTGGCGTCGGCCCATCGGTGCGTTGCGTCGGCAACGGCGTGAGCAGCGGCACCTGGCGCAACGCCTGCACCGGCCGCAGTTCCCCGGATCGAAGCCGCGCCAGCAGCCGCACCGCCTGACTGCCGCGCGCATAGGTGTCGATGTGTGGGTACGTCTCATAAGCCAGCAGGATAGTAGCCGCGTCGACCATCTTCGGCGTCAGGTTCGCGTGCGAATCGAGGACGGCGAGGATCGGCACGTCCTGCCCGACCGCCTCTCGCACCCGCCGCAGGATTTCCCCATCGGCGTCTTCCAGCCCCTCGCTGACCATCGCGCCGTGTAGCGCCAGCAGCACCCCATCCAGCCCGCCCGGAGCGCGCGCTGCGGCCGCGATACCGCGTACGAGGTCGTTGGTCAGCGACTCAAACGTCCCGCGCCGAACACGGCCGCCTGGCGTTGCCGAGGCGAACAGCACCGGCTCGATGTCCCAACGCAGCGCGAGGGCGGTATCGACTATGCCGCCGAGCGCCGTGGCTGCGCTGCGGCTGCCATCCACCAGCGCCCGCCCACGCATGAGCGTCCGACGCTGGAAATCGCTCAGCGTCGTCTGCTGCGACGAAAACGTATTCGTTTCATGGGAGATGCCGCCAATGACGACTCGCGACATGGCCCTCTGCTCCATTCGCTCGACCGAGTTGTGCGACGCAGTATGGTCGAAGCCGGAACGGCTCGCAAAGGGCTGTGAGGTTGATCGCTAGCGGGTCGGTCGCTATCATCGCCGGACACGGCTGCTGGCGATATGCGGAGGCAAGCAGATGCAGTCCATTGACGGGACAGGCTCAGAGCGGATTGGCGACGACCAGTTCGCGAACGGACGCGGCGCGCAGCCGGCCGGCAAGCGCGAAGTTGATCTCTACGTCCGCACCTACTCGACTCTGCTGCGCTCGTCCGGCCCGGTCGATGTTGACGCGCTTGTCCCGGCGCACCTGAACATTCAGTCGAGCCTCCACGCGCTCGCCGCAGACGACGCTCCCGACATGGGCGCGCTGATGTACAGCACAATGCGCCTGCCGCCGGAGATCGTTACTGTCCAGCGCATTCTGCTGGGGCAGTCGCATTCCGTCTTTGCCCGGCACGGCTACACCAACCTGGAAGAGTGGACCTCCGTTTCAGCGCCAGGTCGCCGCCGCCGTTGGCAGTGGGATGGTCGCGACACGTTGGCGGTCATGGTCGGGTCGGCGTCGGACCTCGATGACCTGATCCCGACGATCGTTGGCTGGCAGATCGAGTGGAACAAGCTGCATCAGCGTATTCGCGACACACCCGAGCTGGCCGACCTGATTCAGATCGGCTCGCGCCGACCCGGTCAGCCAGGCAGTGAGAGCGAGGCTGAGCGACTTGAGCAGATTGGCGCGGGGCTGGGCATTGCGCCCGGCGACTGGGCGCGTCTCTGCTCGGCGTGGGGGCGTGAGCTGTGGCCAAACCTGCGCCGGCTCGCGACGCACAAGCGCGACCTGCGGCTCCAGATGCTCGGCGGCACCTACCTCGGCTACACCCGTTCAGCGCAGCGCTGGTGGGCGCCAGCCGGCCGCGAGCTTGCTGACCTCGGCCTGGCGGATCGTCCGGTCTATTTCGTGTCCTCGAACACGCACTCGATCGCCAACATCCTGACTGGCACCGTCCGCCGTCGCCGCGAAGAGCTGGTGCGCTTCGTCGAGGAGTCTGCCCATCCCGACCTGCTGCCCGAACTGCGCAAGCTGCAGGCCGGCGAAGTGCGCGCGTCGTGGGACAACTTCCTCTACTACACAGCCCGGCTCTACTACGCGACCAATCGCGAAGCCCGCGCTAGTCGCGATGCCGAGGAAGCCGAGCGCGGCGTCGTGACGCTGGAGCCGACCAGCGCCCTTGATGTCGGCATCCAGATCATGGACCTCTCCCGCATCACGCCCGACGATCTCGACCCACGCATCCGCGATTACTGCCCGAACGGCACCGACGCCGTGATCGTCAACATCAACTATCCACTCGGTCTGGCCGCCTATCACATCTTCGGACAGGTCGCGACCGGCGTCGATCAACTCCGCGGTATCTACATCCTCGGCAAGGCGGCGACGCTCAACGCGCGCATCGGCGATGTGATGATCTCGAACGACGTCTACGATGAGCATTCCGGCAACACCTACTGGTTCGCCAACTGCTTCTCCAGCGCCGACCTCGACCCCTTCCTCGTGTACGGCTCGACGCTCGACCGCCAGCGTGCCGTGACCGTCAAAGGCACCTACCTGCAGAATCGCGGCTATCTCGACTTCTACTACCGTGAGAACTTCACCGTCGTCGAGATGGAAGCCGGGCCGTACCTCTCGGCGCTCTACGAGGACGTCGCCCTCACCCGCCACCCAACCAACGAAAGCGTCAACATGAGCCAGATCCCGGTCGATCTCGGCATCATCCACTACGCATCGGACACGCCGTATTCCCACGCACACACCCTCGGCGCGCGCGGCCTGTCCTACTACGGCATGGACTCCACCTACGCCGCCACCCTCGCCATCGTCCGCCGCGTCTTTGAGGACTGCCGAGCGAAATAACGCGGTTCAGGGCATGCTGCACTGCACTGTGAGGCGACGACCATAACCGTCGTGCGCAAGAGGTGCGGTACCGGCGAGGCCAACGATCCGGTCGCCTGCCAGCGGCAGATTCGGGATGAATGGCCGTTTCTATCGCCCTCGCGATGATTTGGCATTCGAGTACTACGAGTTCCCCCGCGATGGCCGCCTCACTCACCACAACAACGAGCGCCGGCCGCGCCGTTTCTCCACCACCCCGTATACTGCCTACCCACATACGCGAAGGGGGCGGTGGATGGTGCGCACGACAACCGCAGAACATCTCAGCGACGTGTTTGGCCGCAGCGACGAGTTGGCGCAATGAGCGAGCGCCCGCCTGCGCCGCGCAAGGTCATCACGGTAATCGAGCTGCCGCGCCGGACGATCGTTACGATCGTGCTCGTTGTCGGCTTCATCTGGCTTGGCTGGCAGCTCTGGAGCCTCGGCGTCCTGCTGGTCATCGCCACCCTGCTCGCGGCGGCTGGCGATCAGTTCGTCCAGCGCATGGAGCAGCGCGGTCGGTCGCGCGGTCAGGCAGTCGGCATCCTGCTGACCGGCGTCGTCGTCGCGCTCGCCGTCCTCGGCCTGCTCGTTGTCCCGCCGCTTGTTGTTCAGGGCCAACGTCTCGCCGAAGGATTGCCGGATTATGTCGATAAGCTGAACCATCTGCTGGATGGCTTCCCCACGATCCAGGACTGGCTACAGGAGAATGCCGACCAGGCCTCGCTGGAGCCGGGTCAATTGTTTGGCAGCTTCCTGTCGATTGGCACCGGTGTCATCTCGGGCATCGCCAATATCATCATCACCCTCGCCCTGACCTTCTACATCCTGCTGGATGGCCCGCGCCTGTTCGAGTGGTCCATCTCGCGCCTCTCGCCGGAGCAGCAGGATCGCGCCCGCCGCGTGCGCGTCGAGGTCACCCGCACCGTCGGTGGCTACGTCCGTGGTCAGTCGATTGTGTCGCTCTGCTTCGGCATCTTTACCTTAATCACCTGCAGCATCGCCGGCGTGCCGGAGCCGCTACTGCTGGCCGTGCTGGCCGCCATGCTCGATGCCATCCCGCAGATCGGCGCGACGCTGGCGACGATCCCGATTGTCGTGCTGGCCCTCACCGTCTCGCCGCTGACCGCGATCATCGTCCTGGCGCTCTTCATCGCCTACCAGGGCGTCGAGAACTACGTCATCGTCCCGCGCGTGTTCGGTGCCACTCTCCAGATCCCGGCCATCGCTATCCTGATCGCCGTCCTGATCGGCGCGCGCCTGCTCGGTGTCGTCGGTGCGCTGTTGGCCCTGCCCATCGCCGCCGCCATCCCCGCCGTCGTCCGCGCCTGGCCCCTCCGGCCGCCGGATGATGACCCGTCGGACGACGCAGCGCTGTCGGTTGAGCGCGGCTGAGACGAACCATGTTCTGCCCGCGCGCTGCCATGCATTGGTCGCCGCCGGGTGCGTGGTCGACCTCATGGCTCAGAAAGGAGCCCGTCGGTGCGTATCTGGGACCTGCCGCCGGAGCAGCTCTGCCGCGCCCACTTGCTGGGTGAGCATCGTGAGCTGCACGCCATCTGGGTCGTGCTGACGACGGGTCGAACCGGTTACGCGCACCACCCCGAGACGCTGCGCTGGCGCGGCAAGCTCCGCGCCCTCTGGATGCGTCATGAGGCGCTGGTCGCCGAGATGCAGCGGCGTGGCTACCGTCACGCCTCCCCGCTCGACGAGGCTCTGGCAACCGGAGCCGCGGTGCAGGACGAGCTGCTCGATTCCATTCCCGATCAGATCGCCAACCTGCGCGCCAAGGGCTGCGACTGTCGGGTGTAGTCGCATCGCAATCCACGCTCTATCTTCGACTACCCCCGCGCCACCTCCGCCAGATAGTGCGCGCGGTTGAGCGGGTTGGGGCCGAGGCGCGGGCGGGTCGGGATCGGTTCGGGGACCGGCGCGTAGCCGGCGAAGTGGGATGACCAGCCGCCTTCGCCGCGGGTCAGGCCTGGGAGCTGCTGCTCGATGCCGCGCAGCTCGACGGTCGGGATCGTGGCGCTGAGGTGGCAGGTCGCGCCTTCGACGCGCGTGTCGTCGAGCGTCGCGCGCGCCTGGATCAACGCGCCGCAGACACCGCCGTAGGTGTCCTCGGGGATCTCCAGCTCCAGTGTTTCGATCGGTTCGCAGACCTGCGTGCCGGCCTGCCGCAGCGCTCCCATCAGCGCCAGCGGGGTCAGCTTGCGGAAGTCACCGGCTGTGCTGACCGGCGACCAGTAGGCCAGGTCCTTTAGTGTGACGACGCAGTCGATCACCTTCCAGCCGCACAACCCCTGCTGCAGCGTCTCGTAGACGGTCTCCTCGATCGCCCGGTAAAACGCTGGCGGCAGTGAACCGAGCTCGCGTTCGTAGCGGATGCCGCTGCCCGATGGGCCGGCTTCGACCTGGAAGCCCAATCCGGCGTAGTACGGGTTGTCATCTGCGCCGATCACTTCGGTCTGCGCGCCGCTGCCGATGACGCGCTCGACGCAGATTGTCCGGCTCGGCCCGAACCAGACGTCGAGGCCGTAGTCGCGGGTCAGCGTGTCGGTCAGTACCTCCTTCTGCACCTCGCCGAAGAGGCGTACCGAGATCTCGCCCGCTTCGTTGCGCTGGCGGAGGGAGATGAGCGGATCCTGCTCGGCAAGCTGCTCCAACGCCTCGCGTAGCTGCGTGATCCTGCTCTTTTCGATCGGACGGACAATGCTCTCCAGCGCCGGTGGCGGGACGGCTGCTGCTGCCCGATTCTGCTCGTTCTGCTCGCCGATCCGGTCGCCGATGCGCGCCTCGCGGAGCCCATGCAGGATCGCGATCTGGCCAGCGCGCAGCTCGCCGGACTGCACGGCCGCGCCGCCGTTGAACCGGTCGATTGCCGTGATGCGCTCTTCGATCTCCAGCGTTTCGCCGAATGTGTTCCGTCTTTGCAGCAAGACGTGCTGGCGGATAGTCAGCCGACCGCTGAACAGTCGGACGTAGACGAGCTTCTCGCCGCCCGGTCGCCGCGCGATCTTGAAGACCGTCCCGCTCGTCGGCGTGTCGCAGTTAGCCTCTGCCGGCGGCAGCCAGTCGGCGATGCTGGTGAGCAGCGCATCGACGCCGACGCCAGTCATCGCCGAGCCGAAGAGCGCCGGCACGACCTCGCGCGCCGCCACCTGTCGCAGAAGCTCGGCACTGAGAAACGCGGCGGACGGCGTGCCATCGCTGCGCTCGTACTCCTCAATCACCCGCTCGCTTGTCTCGGCCAGCAGGTCGGTCAGCGCCGCCAGATAGTCCGGATCGTCGCGGTCGATTGGCTCGACGTTCGCCGTGCGCTCGCCGAGGTCGGTTGCCTGGTTCAGCGCGACAACGCGCAGGCCAAGCTTCTGGCGGATATCGTCCAGCAGCGGTTCGCCGCGTGCGCCGAGGCGGTCGATCTTGTTGATGAAGATGATCAGCGGCAGGCCGGCCGCCCGGATTGCTCGCGCCAGCCGTCGCGTCTGCGGCTGGACGCCCTCGACGGACGAGACGACCAGCACGACGGCGTCGAGCGCATCGAGCGCACGCGCGACCTCGGCGATGAAGTCGCCGTGGCCGGGGGTGTCGATCAGATTGACGGTGAGATCGCCGAGCCGGAACGACGCGACCGCCGACCAGATCGTGATACCGCGGGCCCGTTCGAGGTCCCGCGTGTCGGTCTGTGTCGTGCCTTTGTCGACGCTGCCGGGCGCGGCGATGACGCCGCTCTGGAAGAGGATGCGTTCGGTTAGGGTCGTCTTACCGGCGTCGACATGCGCCAGGATCCCGAGGTTGAGTTCTGCCATGCACGCTACCTTCGTTGAAGAAGCAGGTGGACGTCTGGTTCTTCAACAGGCTCCGCATGGGACTCTCCTTCTCACTCCGGATCGCGCAACGATGATGGGCGCGACAGCATCGCGCGGACGCATCGTAGCAACAGACGGCGGATTGCGCTACTGGCCGCGGGCCGTCCTGCGGCGCTGCGGCGTCGCCTCACGGCGAGGACGGCGCCAGCGCCATCCCTACGAAACGGCAAACGAACTCGTCGTCCACAGGACACCCCCTCTCCCAACGTTGGGCGGGAGCCCTCCGGGCAGCGGCCGGGGGATGAGGGCCGTCCTCACTCCACCACCGGCAGCGTGATCCGCGAAGGGTGCGCGGCGTCGTGGTGGATCGTATTCTCAGCGATCTGGGTGCGGCGGTGGCGGCCGATTGGTTCGCCGGTGTTCGGGTTCGGGTCGAAGCGCGGGAAGTTGCTGGATGAGATATCGACCCGGATGCGGTGGCCGCGGGCGAAGACTGCGCCGGTGCCGTACATCGGGATCGTCAGCTCGTAGACCTGCCCCGGCTCCATCAGCGTCGGGTTGGCCGGATCGTCGCGGTAGCGGCAGCGGAAGATCGTGTCGGACAGGTTCAGCGCGTAGCCGTGCGGATAGTCTTCCGACGGCGGGAACACATCCACCAGCTTCACGGTGAAGTCCGTGTCCGGCGCGGACGACGAGATGTAGAGCGTGGCCTCCAGTGCGCCGATGACCTGCACTGGTTCGGCCAGCGGCTCGGTCTGGAAGACGACGACATCGTCGCGCGCCGCCAGCGGCATGCCGGTCTCGGGATCGCGCTGATCCTGCCCGCCGATCGAGACGACGCTGTTCCAGCGCTGCTCGTAGCTGATCCGTCCGCGCTCGTCGCCATCGACCGCGATCGCGTCGGAGAGCGACGAGAGGTTGCCGCCGACCGTTGGCACCGGGTTGGTCGGATCGTAGCGGAACGTCGTCGATGCCGTGCCGGTTCCAGCGATCGTGCCGAGGCCGCCGTCCGGCAGCAGGTAGTAGTCCGTCTGCGTCGTGCCGGGGAGCGGCAGCGCGTCCGCGTCGATCCAGTGGCCACCGCGCCAGAGGCGACCGTCGTGCGTGCGGCTGGTCGCGCCGTCGCCATCACCCATAACGAACAGCCGCGCTGCCGGCTCCTCACCGACGCCGTTGGCGATCCCCTTCAACCAGTGGTCGAACCAGCGCAGATGCAGGTGGAGGAACTCCTCGCCCAGATTCCCGGCGACTGGGGCAGTCGGGCCGAGCTCGACGTCGCCGGCGTAGCTGACATCGACCATGCCGTGTGTCCACGGGCCCATCAGCAGCCGCACCGGACCGCGCTTGCGCTCGCCCAACCCGGCGAAGTTCTCCAGAGTCGCCCGAGTGTACGAGTCGTACCAGGCGCCGCAGAGCAGCATCGGCACGTCGGCGTGCTCGTCCCAGTACTTGGCGAAGTTGAGGCCTGGGTGGTCCCAATACTCCGTGTAGTCGCCGTTCGTGTAGAGATCCAGCGCCCAGCGCTCGACCGACGGCACCAGCGCCAGGGGCGAGAGGCCCGGCCGCAGCGGCAGGTGCTGAAGCCATTCCAGCGACGAAACACTCTGCAGCGCTGCCTTGCGCACCGGATCGTTGACGACCTCCGGATGGGTTGCGGCTTCCATGAACGCCCAGGCCAGGAAGCGCAGCTCCATCGCGCCGTTCTGCCGCACCGAGCTGGTGTAGGCGTTCGCGCCGGCCTGGTTGACGACCATGGTCGCCAGGCTGGGCGGGTTCAGCACCGCCGCTGCGGTCTGCGTCCAGCCGAGGTAGGACGTGCCGAACATGCCGACCTTGCCGGTCGACCAGGGCTGCGCGCCGAGCCACTCGATCGTGTCGTAGCCGTCCTCTGGCTCCTGTGTCAGGAAATAAAATGTGCCCTCGGAGCGATAGCGCCCGCGGCAGTCCTGGATGGCGACGATGTAGCCGCGGCGGGTGAAATACTCCGCGCCGACGCGCGCACCATCGTCGCGCTTGTTGTAGGGGGTCCGAACCAGTAGCACCGGGTGGCACCCCTCGGCCCGCGCGCCGGGGTCATCCGGTTTCGCCGGGAAATAGAGGTCAGTCGCCAGCCGTACCCCGTCCCGCATCGGCATCATCACCTCGAGCGCCGCCAGCACCCCGTACTCGTCCGCCGACTCCTCCGCTCCTCGCCACTCTGCCACGCGCTCCTCCTCCGCACCGCGCTTTCGCCATCAGGATGTATCCGTGCATGAGACCGCGAGATGCCGAACGCGTCAAGACCGCTATCTGCATGGGTCTGGACGTGGTGGTCCTGACATTGCTCGCCGTCAATCGGCAGCCTCCCATCGATGCAGGGGCATATCGCATACGCCCGTCTGGATCGCTAACCCGATCGACCGGCACGCACCGAGGCGGGTGGAGGTCTCCATATGGGATACGCCCCTGCATATGTGGTAGGAACGACATGTCTGGATGCGTGAAGCAGCCTGGATGCGATACGTCTTTGCATCGGTGGCAGGAACCGCACAGAGACGACCTGTTTCTGCGCGTCTATGATTCGCACAGGGTGCGATGTTCTCGAAGAGGGGATCCGTATGACTGACCTGGCGATGCTTCAGGACTATCTCGCTGGCGCTTCGGTCGATGGCGAGGTGTTTGCGCTACGCCCCGACTATCGCGTCATGCTGCTGGCCGTCGATGGCCTGACGCCCGGCGCGAGTGATGAGACGAGCGATGCGCTGTTGCGGCAGGCGGAAGCCGTAGCGATCGAGGCCCTCGGCGATGCGCCGCCCGATCAGCTGCCGCATGTCGCCGCCTGGCGCGATGCCTACCGCGCGTTCGGCGCGAAGCCGCAGCGCACGCGCAACAGCCTTGAGGCGCTATTGCGTCGCGTTGCCGACGGCCTGCCGCGCATCAATCGACTGACCGACATCTACAACGCCATCTCGGTGCACCACCAGATTCCGCTGGGTGGTGAGGACTTGCAGCGCTACGTCGGCCCGCCGCGCCTGATCCGCGCGGTCGGCAACGAGCCGTTCGACACGACAGCCAGCGGCGAGGAGGTTGTCGAATTTCCCGAACCCGGCGAGGTTGTCTGGTGCGACGATGCCGGCGTGACTTGTCGACGCTGGAACTGGCGGCAGGCCCGTCGCACCCAGCTGCACGACTCGACGACCACCGCGATCTTCATCCTCGATGCGCTCGATCCGCTGACGAATGAGGCGCTGCAGGCTGCCGCTGATGATCTCATCGCCGATCTCAGCCGCATCGGCCCTGATGTCGTCGTTGCTCAGCGCCTGATCGCTGCCAATTCCAGCTCGGCCTGAAAGCGCAGGGTACCCGGAGTGGAGACCGGTCGCGACGCCATCCGCCGCGCGTTGACGGGCGCTGGGCGCACGAGCCGACCGCTCTAGCCCGGTCGGCTCGATCCGCAGTCATCGTCGCGTGCGTATGCAACGGTATCTTCGAGGCTGAGAGCAGCGCCCTCAGTGAATACCCTGTCCCACGTCGCTTGGCCAAGTGCCAGACGTCCGGCGCTGGCCGTCTGCTCGGCTTCAACGCTCTCGGCTGTTGCAGCGATGGCTCCGAGGCGTGTCCGTATCCGGTTGGCCGCGCCAAGCAGGCGCGCGGCGCGCTCCATCCGTTGCTCGGTAACGGCAACGGCGGCGAAGCGTTCCAGCGCCACCGCGATCTGGCGCGGATCGTTCATCGCCAGGTTGAGCGTGAGCGCTTCCCTGAGGTACGCCGTCGCGCGCTCTGTTTCGCCTTGCCGGTTCGACACGTTGCCGAGGTTCGAATAGAGCGGGCCGACTGAGTTGGTCATCCCTGCGTTCTCTGCGACCGTCAGCGCCTCCATCTCCGCTGCGGCCGTGCGCTCGAGATCGCCGAGGTAGTACCAGGCAGCTCCCAGATTGCCCAGCGCTCGGGACAAAGCCTCCGGGTACTCGATCTGCCGCGCCAGCCGAACGCAGCGCTCCCAGATCTCGATCGCGCGCGAGAACTCCCCGTAGTCGTAGGCAATGCCGGCCAGCAGGATCAGCGAGTTCACCTCCCCGGCTGTGTCGCCCGCGGCCTGGTAGAGCGCGACGCTCTGCTCGAAGAACCGATCGCCGTGCTTCCGATCGCCCTGTGCGTTCCAGAGCATGCCGCTGGCCCGATAGAGCAGCGCCCGGACGGAGAGCGGCGCACGCTCGAGGTCGGGACGGGCGAGCGCGCGCTCCACCCACTCGCGCCCCTCGCCGATGTAGCCGCGCAGGAGCCAGAAGCGCCCGAGCGCACCGGCCAGCCGGATCTCCGCGTCTCCATTCGGCTGCTCGCGCGCCCAGGCCAGCGCCGCCCGCAGGTTATCGTGCTCGCTTTCAAGGCGCGGAATCCAGCTGGCTCGCCCCGCTCCGTAGAGCTCGATGGCCGACTGCTCCGCCAGCGCGATGTAGTACTCGGCGTGTCGCCGGGCTAGCGCCGCCGCCTCCGGATCGCTCGCCAGACGTTCGGCTGCGAAGTGGCGCAGCAGCTCGTGCATGGCATAGCGGCCTGTTCCGCTCTGCCCCAGCAGCGACCGATCGACCAGTCGGACCAGTACACCGGCGCGTGTGGCAGCGACGTCCTGCGCAGCGGCGCGATCGAAGCTGCCCTGGAACACCACCAGACGCATCAGCGCCCGCTGCTCTTCCTCGCTGAGCAACCGCCAGGAATGCTCGAATACTGCCCGCAGACTGCGATGGCGATCCGGCATGTCGCGCGTGCGTGCCGCCAGCGAGTCGAGGTCGGACTGCAACGCTGCGGCAATCTCGTCCGTGCTGTAGTGATCGACCCAGTGCGCCGCCAGCTCGATGCCCAGCGGCAGGCCGTCGAGCAATCCGCAGAGCCGGATCGCACCGTTCAGATCCTGCGCGTTCCGCCCCCAGCCCGGCATCCGTCGTCCCGCGTGGTCCAGAAAGAGGCGCACGCCGGCATGGCTGGCCGGATCGCTGGATTCTGCATTCGGGACGGAGAGGCCGCCCAGGCGTAGCAGCGCTTCGCCGCTGATACCCAGCGGCTCGCGCGACGTCGCCAGGATTCGTAAATCCGGAGCGGCGCGTAACAGCACCCGCGCGATGGTGCCAGCCTCCGGCAAATGCTCGCAGTTGTCGAGGATCAGAAGCGTCGTTCGTGTCCGCACATGCTCGGCCAGTGCCTCCAGCGGGGCCCGTTGGCCATCCATGATCAGGTCGAGCGCTGCGGCAATGGCCCCGGCAACGGTCGCGATCTGCAGGGCCGGGTCTGCGCCGGGCTGAACACCGGCTAGAGGAACCCACCAGACGCCATCGGTAAAGCGGGATTGCATCGCCCAGGCACCTTCGAGTGCCAGCCGGGTCTTGCCGACCCCGCCAGCACCGACGATCGTCGCCAGTCGCGATGAGCTATCCGGCAGACCGAGCAGCCTCGCCAGCTCCTCCTCGCGTCCGACCAGTGGCGCGAGCGTGGCCGGCAGATTGTGCGTGTGATGTCGCATGCTCTCCCGCGCCGCCGGAGCGACGCGCAGCGCGGCAGCACCGACCCGGATGCGCTCGGCCAGCTGCGCCGTCTCGCCGTCCGGCGTCACGCCCAGATCGTTGCGCAACGTCTCGGCGCAGCGAGCGTAGGCAGCCAATGCGGCAGCGCGATCCCCGTTGAGGGCGTGCGCGCACATGAGCTGGCGGTAGGCTGCTTCGCGCCACGGATCGAGCGCCAGTTGCCGACCGGCAGCGGCGACCGCTTCAGCGGCGCGTCCGGCAGCGAGGTAGCGCTCGGTGACGGTCTGCAGGACAGCCAGTGCCTGCTCGCGCAGTGTCTCGCGCTTGAGTAGCAGCCAGTGCTCAAACGCCTCGCAGCCCGGCAGGCTGAAGCCGGCCAGCAGATCGCCCTGATAGAGGGCGGCGGCGCGTTCCAGATCGGCGAGATCTGCGCTACCGGCCAACCGGGCGAACTCGCCGACATCGACCGTTGCAACATCGGCGCGCCACTGCATCGATGTGCGATCCGCCAGCACCGGGTCCGTGCCGTCCGCAAATCCGGCTCGCACCCGAACGAGCGACTGCGTCAGGTTGCGCAGCGCGTCGGCCTCTGGCAGCTCCGGCCAGAGCAGCCCGGCCAACAGGCTGCGACTGTGGGGGCGATCCGACTCAACGGCCAGATAGGCCAGCAGCGCCTGAACCTTGACGCCACGCACGGCCGACGTGGGTGCGCCGTTGTGGCGCACCTGGAACGTGCCCAGGCAGCAGATGTCGTACCCCACAGGGGACTCCCAGAACGCGGTAGCAACATAGCGAATATGCAAGCAAGTGCGCTCACCATATCACGACACGACCGTGCTCAAGCAATCTGAATGAACTGACACCACTTTTGCGTCCCAGTCGCACTCCGGTCGCACAGCGGTCGCAGTCGCCGGTCATGCTGGGAGCATGAACGGACGAAATCAGTGACGCATTCGGGAGATCAGCGGCGGCGCGACCCCCAACGCCATGCGTTTCTGCTCACGCTCTGGCAGGAGCAGGCAGACGGGCCGTGGCGGGCAGCGCTGCGTCCCGCCGATGGTGGCGAGCGTCAGGGGTTTGCGGCGATCGAGCATCTTGCCGCCTATCTGCTGCGCCTCACCACGCCGGATGCAGCGGACGAGCGTACCGCATCAGATGCGCCGGATGCGCCGTCCTGGAGAGACGATGCCGGCCCGGCGTAAGACACCGGCGCAGCAACGACGGAAAGGTGCAGGGAGATGGAACGACAGCAAACGATCCCGATCGGTCAGGCGCGATTGCGAGTGCTGATCAGCGCGCTGCTGCTGGCCGGCCTGCTCGTCACGTTCGTCCCGGCAGTGAGCCGGGCAGCCAGCTTCACGGTAACGAACCTCAATGAGTCCGGGGCTGGCTCACTACGTCAGGCCTTGGCTGACGCGAAGGCGGCGGTTGGCGACGATACGATCTCGTTCGAGGATGGGTTGACCGGCACGATCACCGTCGCCAGTCAATTGGTCATCGATAGCAACGTCATCATCCAGGGACCGGGCGCGGAGCTACTGACGATCAGCGGCGGCAACACGACCCGTGTATTCCTGGTGAAGGATGGTGTCACTGCCACAATCGATGGGCTGGCGATCAGCGATGGGAGTGCCGACAATGGCGGCGGTATCCACGTTGCTTCGAGCACGCTCAACGTCACCAACAGCGTGTTCACTGGCAATGGGTACTTCGGGGATTGGGGCGCGTGGGGCGGCGCAATCAACGCCTCGTGGAGCACGGTCACTATCACGAACAGCACATTCTCCGGCAACAATGGATATATCGGAGCCGCCATCCATTCTGCTGATTCAGTGGTACGCGTTGAGAACACGACGGTAGAACACAATGACAGTAGCTACCTTGCCGGTGGGGTGTCGTCGATGGGAACTGGCTCTGTCACGATCGTCGACAGCATCTTCACCGACAACACCGGTGATGGATCAGCATTTGGCGGTGCGGTATATGCCGAAGGGAACGACCTCACCGTCATCGACAGCACGTTCTTCAACAACGATGCGGGTCCATTAGGCAGTTTCGGAGGCGCTATCGCCAAGTCTTTCGGCACCCTGACGGTTACCGGGAGCAGCTTCATTGAGAATAAGTCTGAAGGTGCTGGCGGCGCTATCTACAGCTCCAGCGCAACGATGCACATATCGGACAGCGAGTTCGTCGAAAACACTAGTTGGGGCGGTGGTGCCATCTATGCCGAGGGCGAACAAGCCGCCAATACCATCAACAACAGCACATTTGATCGGAATCGTTCGGTGTATGACGGTGGTGCATTGTACGCAGGAGTACCCATCACCATTGTCAACAGCACATTCACTGGCAATACCGCAAAGAGGGGTGGAGGGATGGCTGTACTCCACTGGCTGTCAGCTACTGACTTTGTTGTTGCTAACAGTACCTTCAGCGGGAATTCGGCGACTGACAAGGGAAACAGCATAGCCACCTGGAGCCGCATGACGATTGCCGGTTCGATCTTTGCCGATCAAGATGGATCATCCTGCTGGATCAACGACCCAGGTACGCTCATCGTCGCCGAGATCGTCGATAGCGGCTACAACCTGTCCAGTGACGCGACCTGCGTCAGCGCCGAGACTAGCTTGGCCAACACCGACCCCCTGCTTGCCTCGCTGGCCGACAATGGCGGTCCCACCCGCACGCACGCGCTCGCTTCGAATAGCCCGGCGCTCGACCGTATCCCGGTCGGCACCCTCGGCTGCGGCACCACCCTGACGACTGATCAGCGCGGCGTCGAGCGACCACTGGGGACGGCCTGCGACATCGGTGCGTTCGAGGCGCTCGCCGACACCACTGCCCCGGTCATCACCCCGACCGTGAACGGCATCCAGGGCAGCAACGGCTGGTACACCAGCGACGTGACCGTCTCCTGGAGTGTCGTTGACGACGAGTCGGCCATCAGCGCCTCGGCTGGTTGTGACGACGCGATCATCACCGAAGACACTACTGGTACGACCCTCACCTGTGAAGCGACCAGCGCGGGCGGCACCGCCAGCCAGTCTGTCACCATCCAGCGTGATGCCACCGCACCCATCGTCAGTGTCACCGGCATCGCTGACGGTGCGGTCTACACCCTCGGCGAGGCGATCCCAGCCGTTGGCTGCACGACGACCGATGCCACCTCGAACGTCGCGTCAGAGGCAACCGCGACGACCAGCGGCGGCACAGTCGGTGAGATCACCGTGACCTGCTCGGGTGCGACCGACAATGCCGGCAACACCGCATCGGCCTCGATCACCTATGCCGTGCACTACGCCTGGGGCGGCTTCAAGGGCGTCGTCAAGAACCAGCCCAGGGAGACCACCTGGATCGCCCTGCTGCCGGTGCCGGTCATGTTCACCATCGACGGCAATCAGGGTCGTGATGCCATCACCAGCATCACCTCACGCAGTTGCAGTAACGCGCCGGGTGTCGGCGAGGTTAGCGCCGGGTCGCTGTTCAACATCGGTGTGGTCAGTCTGGGACGCAGCGACCAGTACCTGTTCATCTGGACGACGCCACGCTCGTGGGCGCGCACCTGCCGCGTGCTGACCGTCACCCTGGCGGATGGCACGTCTCACGAAGCGATATTCAACTTCAAGTAAGCAACGCGGCATACAACCGCCCGCAGCGGGGTTCTGTTCGTCACCCAGCGCCCTGCTGCGGAACGACATACGCCGGTAGAAATGGTGATTGAAAGGGATATGGATATGGCGAGGCCTGTCGCAGTTTACTCCTCCCGCTCGTTCGTGCGCGTGCTCCTGAGCGCCTTCCTGCTGGCCGGCCTGCTCGTCACGCTCGTCCCTGCGGTGAGCCGGGCGGCGAGCTTCACCGTAACGAACACGGACGATAGCGGCCCCGGGTCGCTGCGTCAGGCTGTGCAAGATGCATCAGGGTTGTCGGGTGACCACACGATTACCTTCGCCCTGAACAATTGCCCCTGCACGATCGTCCTCACGAGTGTGCTGATAATCAGTGGCAACATCACGATCCAGGGATTGGGCGCAGACATGCTGACGATCAGCGGTGGAAACACTACGCAGATCATCGCGATACCACCGGCTGTCACCGCGACACTTGACAAGCTGACGATCAGCGACGGCTACACTGCTACTGGTCTTGGTGGCGGAATCCTCGTCGCAGGCAAGCTCACAATTTTGCATAGCTCCATCAGTGACAACAAGGCCTATAGCGGTGGCGGTATTTACAACACTGGCACGCTCAGCATCGCCAACAGCACCTTCAGTGCCAATACCGCATCCAATACAGGTGGCGCCGTGTTGAATGGCTCGGGGCCCCTCACCATCACCAACAGCACCTTCATCGACAATCAGGCTGGTAGTGGCGGTGCCATTTACGCGAACAGCGGTCGTTTGACTGTCAGCGACTGCAGCTTTATCGAGAACCGTGCCGTCGCTGCACCAGGAACGCCCGGTGGCTACGGTGAGGGTGGTGCTATCTATACGTACCGTACAACGATAGAGATTGATGCGACTGAGTTCATCGGGAATACCGCCGTAGCTGGTGGTGCTGCGGCTTTTCGCTCTGGCACCACGATCACCGGAATCAGCAACAGCACATTTGCGAATAACCATGTGACCAACGATGGCGGTGCGATCTATGCGGACGAACCGCTGGTCATTGTCAACAGCACTTTCAGCGCGAATAAGGCAGGCTCGCTTGCTGGCGCAGTCATGGCGTGGGCAACGAGTAATGAGGGCGACAGCACGATCGTCGCCAGTACCTTCTGGGGTAACACGGCACCAAATGGCGGAAGTAGCATAGCCCCGAACGGTAAGGTGACCATTAGTGGCTTGATCCTCGCCGATCAAGGTGGATCGTCCTGTATGGTCTATGCGAGTGACCAAATCATCGACGGTGGCTACAACCTGTCCAGCGACGCGACCTGCGTCAGCGCCGAGACCAGTGTGGTGACAACCGACCCGCTGCTGCTCGGCCCACTGGCTGACAATGGCGGTCTTACCCAGACCCACGCCCTGCTTCCCGGCAGCCCGGCGCTCGATCGCATCCCGCTCGGCACGCTCGGCTGCGGCACGACCCTCATGACCGATCAGCGCGGCGTCGCGCGACCGAAGGACGCCGGCTGCGACATCGGCGCATTCGAGTCCCCCGACAGCACGCTGCCCGTCATCGCCCCGACCATCGACGGTACACTCGGCAGCAACGGCTGGTACACCAGCGATGTCACCGTCAGGTGGAGTGTTGTGGACGACCAAACGGGCATCTCCGACTCATCCGGCTGTGATACCGCGACGATCACGACCGACACCACCGGCACGACGCTCACCTGCGAAGCGACCAGCCTCGGTGGTACCAGCAGAGAATCGGTCACAATCAAGCGCGATGCAACCGCGCCGCTCGTGACGGTCACTGGCGTGACCGATGGCGCGACCTATTCGTTTGGTGCCGTTCCGGATGCGAGTTGCATCACAGCGGATGCAACATCTGGTGTTGCGTCCAGCGCAATGCTCTCACGAAGTGGGGGACCGCTGGGCACCGTAATAGCGACATGTGACGGAGCCGTGGACTACGCTGGGAACAGTGGTTCGTCCTCCGTTGCCTACGCCGTGACTGACTCCACAACGCCAACCATTACCCCGACGGTGAACGGCATCCAGGGCACCAACGGCTGGTACACCAGCGACGTAGATGTCACCTGGAGCGTCGTTGACGACGAGTCGGCCATCAGCGCCTCGGCTGGTTGTGACGACGCGATCATCACCGAAGACACCGCTGGCACGACGCTGACCTGCGAGGGCACCAGCGCGGGTGGTACCGCCAGCCAGTCCGTCACGATCAAGCGCGATGCGACGAAGCCCTTCGTCATGGTGACCGGCTTCACTGATGGTGCGGTGTATACGGTCGGCGACAGCATGCCGTCGGTCGGCTGCCTCACCATCGACCCCACGTCAGGCGTGGCGACCGCTGCAGAGCTCAGCATAACTGGCGGTACGGTCGGTGACATCACCGTCACCTGCGCTGGAGCAATCGACAACGCCGGTAATTCCAGTTTGCCCGTTTCAGCAACCTACACGGTTCACTACGACTGGCAAGGTTTTGTCCCCGCAACGGATTCTCGGCGCGGACCGAGAAAGCTGCTGGCCGGTCCCCCGCTGACCGTCGTGTTCGTCATCAATGGTGGTGTTGGTCTGGATGCAGTAGAGAGCATCACATCGATCGCCTGTAATGCTGCCCCAGGGACGGAGCCGACGATCGCCCTGCCGGTGGGTCGTAAGGGCGAGTTACAGCAAGGTGCCGCAAACACCTTCATCTTCCAATGGAAGACATCCCGCGCGATGGCTGGAACCTGCCAGGTGCTCCGCGTCACCCTGACGGACGGCACCTCCCACGACATCACCTACCACTTCCTCTAAGAGGAAGCGTTGCTCTCCTGACGATGATCGCCCCAACGGTCATGGCCAGGACCTCCACACAGAACGACGGCGGTCGAGTGCGCGCTCGACCGCCGTCATCTATCCGGCAACGCTCAGGTGTCAGAATCCCATTGCCGCGCCGCCGGAGCGCGGATCCGCGCCACCGCGTAGCGTGCCGGTCGCCGGATCGCGCGTCACGGCCTGAACGAGCGCGAAGTTGCCGTACGGTGCCGGGTTCGGGACGATCTGGAAGCCACGTTCGGCAAGCTCGCTCTTCACCCAGGTCGGGATACGCGACTCGCAATCCAGCAGATCACCCTGGCAATCGAAGCGCGGCGCTGAAACTGCCTCGACCGGCGACAGGCCGTGGTCGAGCACATTCAGCAGCACCTGCAGCACGCCGGTGATGATCCGCGTGCCGCCCGGCGCGCCGAGCGCCAGCACCAGCTCGCCGTCGCGCAGGACGATCGTCGGGCACATGCCGGTGATGCGCGCCTTCCCTGGCGCGATCGAGTTCGGTAGCCCCGGCTGCGGGTTCGCCGCGTTCATGATGTTGTTCCAGGTGAAGCCGTAGCCCGGGGAGACGACGCCGCTGCTCGCGCCGAGCGAGTGCGTCAGCGCGATCGCGTTGCCGGCGTCATCAACGACGGTGACGTTCGTCGTCGTCGGCGCTTCCGGGTAGCGCGGCACGCTGAACTGCTCGCCAGCCTTGATCTTGGCGTACCACTCGCCGGCCCGTTCGTCCGACAGCAGCATATCAACCGGCACATCGTGGAAGCGCGGGTCGGCGACGTGACCGTACCAGTCGGCGTAGGCCGCCTTCATCGCGTGGCCAACGAGGTCGATGTACTCGACGCTGTTCAGGCCCAGCGCTGCGATGTCCTCATGCTCGACGATCTTCAGCGTCTCGGCCATGCAGATGCCGCCGCCGGCCGGTGGGTTCGTCAGGACGGTCTGGCCGCGATAGCTGATCCGGATCGGCTCCGAGACGTGGACCGTGTAGTTCGCCAGGTCTTCAGCCGTGACGTACGAGCCATTATCGGTCAGGTCGGCAGCCAGCTCGCGCGCTAGTGCGCCCTCGTAGAACTCGCGCGGCCCACCCTCGGCCAGACGCTGGAGCGTGCGTGTGTGATCCGGGTTCATCAGCCGCTCGCCTGGAATGTAGCCGGAGCCGTCCGCCTTCGTGTAGATCGCGCGTGACGCCTCGGTCGCGCGAATGCGCTCGCCGAATGCGATGTGCAGTCCGTAGCCCGGCGTGTTCCACAACCGCCAGAGCTCGGGCGTGACGACGTAGCCCTCGTCGGAGATACGGATCGCGTCGCGCAACGCGTCCTGCCAGGTGATCGTGCCGAAGCGCTCCAGCAGCTCGGCCATCCCGGCCACCGTGCCGGGCGTCATGATCGAGCCGTAGCCGATGTCGTTGACCTGCCCTTTGAGGTGATAGCCGTAGCCGGTCCAGTCCTGCTCGATAACGATGTCCTGCCACATCGCGGGCGTCGCCTTCGATCCGGCTGTGCCGTTGAAGTCGATGCAGATTTCGGTGCCATCGGCCGTGCGGACCGTCGCCGCGCCGAAGCCGCCGATCCCGCACATCTGCGGATCGACGACCATCTGCACAAACGCCGCTGTCACGGCTGCGTCGATGGCATTCCCACCGGAGCGCAGAACGCCGACCCCCGATTCGACCGCCGGTATCTGCGGCGCGACGACCATCCCACCCATGCTCGGCTCCTCCCCATGCAGCGCAATGAAATCCGGCCACGTTGTCGTCCATGGCCGGATGATCACCGATCGTGAGGTATCGGGCAAGATGTTGGGCTATGCCATCGGCGGCTCGTTCGTCGTTGGGTCGCCATCAAGCGCCGCAACCAGATGCGGGACGATCGCCTCCAATGTAAAGGCGATGCTCAGCGGGCTGTTGAACGCGATCGCGTTGTCAACATCCCCTTCGACGAACACATGGCGACCCTCGGTCGCAACCCGCAGGCGCGCATACAACGGATTCTTCTCGATCGCGTCGCGGCCACCAGCGAAGGGAACCTGCAGCCAGGTCACGACATCGACGCTGTTCAGAATGTTCAGTTGCTCGTTGCTGAAGTTGGTGAAGAACGTATTCGGGTCGAGGACATCAATGATGCTCTCCGGGATCGTCAGGCCCAGCCCGGTGATGATCCGTGCCCGACCGTCCTCAACGTTGAACAGGGCGAAGTTGCTGCCGTCCTCGCGCATCGCCGCGACCGCGACCGTCGATTCCTCGAAGATCGGGTTCTCCGCTCGATAGGTCGTGAACAGGTCATCGATCTCGGAGATGATCTCCTCGGCGCGCTCCGGCTGCCCGAGCGCCGCGCCAACAAGCCGCGTCGTCTCCTCCCACGGCATGCCGTAGTCGATGTAATCGCCGAGTTGCGCGACGGTCGGCGCGATCTGCGAGAGCGTCGCGTACTCCTCCTCGGTGATGCCGGAGTAGATCGCGATGATCAGGTCTGGCGAGTAGGTCGCGATCAGCTCGAAGTCCAGCTCCGGCATTTTCAGCACCGCTGGCGCGGGGCCGGTCAGGGATGCCTCCGCCCAGGGGAAGATGACGTTCGTCTCATCGCCGTACCAGTAGCGTGAGGCGACCGGCGTCACGCCGAAGGCCAAGACCTGATCCTGGTCGTTGTAGCCCAGCGTCACGATGCGTGTCGGCTCGCTCTCGACCGTTGTCGTGCCGTACTTGTGCGTCACTGTGGCCGGGAATGTGCCACCAGTCGAGGCCGGCTCGGTCGCTGCCGCTGCTGTCGTTCCGGTCGGCTCGGCTGCTTCGGTCGGCGCCTCCGTCGCTTCCGGTTCTGATGAGTCAGTTGGCGATGCGACGGCTTCCGGCATGTTGCTCGGCGCTTCGGTGGCTGGCTCGCCGCCTGATGCAGCCGGTGTGCTGGTCGGCTCGTCGCCATCCCCGCCGCATGCGGCCAGCAACGGCAGCACCGGCGCGACGGCGATAACCCCGGCGGCTCGACGGAGCACAGCCCGGCGGTTCACCGGCTGGCCGAGATGCGCTCCCCAGCCTGAACCCACCCGCGTCTCTCGCATCATTGTCCCCTTCGTCGCGGTTCTCAGCCCGCCCACTGCTAAATCCGACTATAATGATCGGGATTGTAGCGACGCTGCGAGCGCCGTGTCAATGCGCCGCCGGGCCTGCCTGACAAATGCGTCGGTTGCGGCGATACTGCGCCTCGGTGCCAAACGAGCGAGCGTAGTGAAGGGAACGACGAGACACGATGGCAGACGTAACTGACACGGTGCTGAGTCCACGCATTGATGAGCTGTTCGCCGAGTGGGACAAGCCGGATAGCCCCGGAGCTGCGGTCGCCGTGCTGCGCGGTGGCAAGGTGATCCACCAGCGCGGCTACGGTATGGCGAACCTCGACCACGCCATCCCGATTACGCCGGATTCAGTCTTTCATGTCGCCTCGGTGTCGAAGCAGTTCACGGCGTTCGCCATCGGCCTGCTGGCCGATGAGGGCAAGCTCGCGCTGGACGACGAGGTGCGCAAGTACGTGCCGGAGCTGCCCGACCTCGGCGAGGCCTTCACAATCGAGCAGTGCATCCATCACACAAGCGGCCTGCGCGATCAGTACGGGCTCTTCCGGCTGGCCGGCTGGCGCGACGACGACACGCAGACGTTCGACGATGTGCTCGATTTCGCCTATCGCCACGAGCGCCTGAACTTCACGCCCGGCGATGAATATCGCTACTGCAACACGAGCTACACGCTGCTGGCCCTCATTATCGAGCGCGTCAGCGGCCAGTCGTTCAGCTCGTTTGTGAAGGAGCGACTGCTCGACCCGGTCGGCATGACCAGCAGCCACATCCACGATGACCACAGCGCGATCGTCGCCCGCCGCACCAGCGCCTATGCCTCGCGCGGTACGGATGAAGGCTTCAAGGTCGCCAACTCAACCGTCAGCGCGGTCGGCGCAATCTGCCTGTTCACGACCGTCGAGGATCTTGCACGCTGGGTCGCGAACTATCAGACCCGCGAGGTCGCCGGATCGATCATGGATCAGGCGATGGCGAGCGGGATGCTCAACAGCGGCTCCCCAACCCACTACGGCTTCGGCCTCTTCCTCAGCTCCTACCGCGGCCAGCGCACGATCGGGCACAGCGGTAGCGATTCCGGCTACCGGGCGCAGGTAACCTGGTTCCCGGACGCCGACCTCGGCGTCGTCATCCTCTGCAATCTCGGCTCGATGAAGCCCGGCAAGCTGGCGCTGCGAATCGCCGACGTCGTCATCCCCGACGCGCTGGGCGCCGACGACCTGGCCGATGCGCCAACGGTGGACGTTGCGTCCGAGGATCTGGAGCCGCTGGCCGGCGTCTACCATATGACACCGGCGCGCCAGATCCGCGAGGTCTTCTATCGCGATGGCAAGCTCGTCATGCCTTCCGGCTTCGGCGACGATCTCGACCTGACGCCTATCGGCCAGCGACGCTTTCGCGCCGACGACCCGCCATTCGAGGTGCGCTTCGTCGGACCGGACGATGCGCTGGAGCTGCACGAGATCGACCGCAACGGTGATACCCGCGTCTACGCCCGGCTGGAATCACACGAGCCGACGCTTGAGGAGCTTGCTGCTCTCGTTGGCAGCTACGACTGCCCCGAGATCGGCGCGACGTACCGCGTGTCGCTGAAGGACGGCGGTTTGGCGGTCGGCGAGCGCAAGAACGGACCGCGCACGCTGCGCCCACTCGCGCCGGACTTCTTCGCCGTTGATGGCTACGGGAGCAACACTCTGGCCGTAACGCGCGATGGCTACGGCCAGGTCGCCGGTCTGCAGCTCTTCAACGAGCGCATTCGCTATCTGCGCTTCGACCGGCGCTAGGAGCTATGCCTGGAGGCGGCGGCTGGCGGTCCGGCCCATCAGCGGGATGATCGTCGCCGCCGCGCCGATGTGCAGGTAAATCAGCGCCAGCTTCGACGACGTATCAACCGCGCTACTGATCGGTCCGAGCAGCGAGACGAGAAAGACGATCACCGCGATGACCGGCCAGGTCGCCGCTGCTCGACCCGACCTCCACTCCAGTAGCTCCAGCAGCCCCCAGGCGAGCAAGCCGACGATGGCGGTGACGACGATTGTTGAGACGATACCGATCGTCTGATCGTCGCCACTCACGGTTGCGACTGGATAGCCGCCGTTCACAACATGAGCAATCATCAGGATGACGAAGTTCACGATGATCGCGGCTGCGATAGCCATCGTGCGTTGCTGGCGTGCCGACAGTTGCTGGATCGATTGCATAGTGGGTCCTTCCAGTTGGCATATGTGGGAATGCTCTAGCGCGAGCCGTCGCTGACGGTCTCAAAGGTAGGGCGGTACTGCCGCGCGCCGGGCGCATCATGCACGATCGGCCACAGCCCGGCCAGCATGTAGTAGCCGTTGGTCACCACCTGCATGACGAGGACGGTGACGAGCATCAGTCCGGTCTGAAGCGCCGGCACACTATGCACCGGTAGCGTGTAGGCCATAACCACCCGCAACGCCGCGTCGATCAGCAGCGCCACCGTCCACATCACGGTCGAAACGCGCCAGATATGGCGGAAGCGTGGCTCCTGCTCCCACAGTTGCTCCCACGGTATGTTCGGACGACCTGATCGCCCCTCCATCAATGGCCGGGTCAGGCGATAGGTCAGCGGCCGTTCCTTCCACAGGCTGACGAAGAACCAGCCGGCGGCCATTGTTGTCAGCACGCTCTCCTTGGCCAGCAGAAAGCGGTCGCTGCCGGTGATCAGCGCCAGGCCGAACCCGACGAGCGCCATCGCCAGCATCTGCGGCGCGAAGCTCTGGCGCGAGCCGCCGCGCAGGTGCGAGACGAGCGCGGTGATTGCTGATAGCCCCGCAGAAGCGAGCAGCGCCACATAGAGGCTCGTTCCGGCCCAGAGCATGACGTAGAGCAGGGCGGTCGGTACGACAATATCGAACGTGATCCAGAGCAGTCCAAGATGGCGGCGGATGAATCCGCGCTGCTCGTGCTCGGTATCTGGCTGGTCGGTGGTGGTCGAAGATGTCATCGGGAAATCCACCTTAGTGATCATGTCGGGTGTGCTTGCGTCGCCAGCGTGAAGAGCGTCACCAGCTCGCGGGCGTATGTGTCGAGATCAAGGTGTTCGTCGACCGCTTGTGCCAGCGGTATGCCATCGAGTGAACGCTGGATCGTCGTCGCCATGACCTGCACATCGAAATCGCGGAAGACACCCTCGCGCTGGCCCCAGGTCAGGATGCCGCTGATTCCCTCAGTGGCCGCAATCTCGGAGCCGGCGTCATAGCTCACGCCGCCGTGCATGACCACACCGGCCATGGCCCGCAGCGCGTCAGGATCGCGACGCATGAAATCAATCAGCCCCTCGATATAGGCAACCAGCGCTGCCTGCGGCCCGCTGATTCCGGTCATGGCGTCCGTCATGTGCGCCTGCAGCCGGGAGTAGATCTCGGTAACGACCGCCCAGTCCAGATCCTTCTTGCTGGCGAAGTGGTAGGAGATCAGGCCGGTGCTGCTCAGCCCCGCCCGCTTCGCGATCTGGGCGAACGACGCGCGCGGATAGCCCTGCTCTGCGATCGTCTCAATCGCCGCCGCGACGATCTGCGCCCGCCGCGCCTGCTCGGTCAGGCTGGGTTGCGTGTTCTTTCGTTGTCGGCGCGGAGTTGCTTGCATGAGCAAAGAATAGCACGCTCGTGCAAGATGTCAAACGCTGAACCGCATTCTTCTTCCTCTTTCGGGTCTGGGCATGCCGACGTTCGGCGAAACTGTCGATCTGTGGACAGGCCGTACGACCACATACTGAAACGAACGTTCGCGAGGATTCGAAACAGAGGCATTACGTGGCAACATGGGCGACCGACGTCTGGGCGATCACACTGTTTGTCGAAGATCTGGACGACACAAAGCGCTTCTATCAGGATGTCTTTGCGCAGCCGGTGGTGTTCGAGGACGAGAACTCGGCTGCATTCAAATTCGGCAACCTGATTGTCAATCTGCTAGTTGACACTGAGGCACCAGAGCTCATCGGGCCGGCCATCGTCGCCGACGCGGCTGCCGGTGCGCGATTTCAGCTCACCATCACCGTCGATGATGTCGATGCAGTCTGCGCCGAGTTGGCGCGTCGCGGCCTCGCGCTGGTGAATGGCCCGCTCGATCGACCGTGGGGAATTCGCACGGCCTGTTTCCGCGATCCGGCTGGACACGTCTGGGAGGTCGCGTCGCACTAGATCCCGCGCGGCAGCAATGCCCATCGCCTTTCCGGGCACTCCAGCTTCAATCAGCTATCCTGTCTGCCGCTGCCGGCACAGGGATTCGATGGCTGCCCGTAAAGGTTACGAGTTCTTTGTAATTCACTCACGCTGATATGCGCATTCGCTACAATCGAGGAATGCACAAATGTCAGCCTCCGGGCTCTGGTTCACAGCACTGATGAGGGAAGTGGCTGGTGAAGGTGGCTCGCCTCGAGTTTGCTCTTCCCTGCCCTACAGTTGCGCATTGCGTACCGCCGGAGCCTCGCTGTGTAGCTCAACGTCGAAGAAGGTGGAAGGTCTCCCAACCCATATTGTCCATAGGCATCTTCGCTATAATCCCTGCATTCCGATGATGAAACTCGTGCCATTCTGCTCACGGTCGACAGTGACTGGAAGCCGAAATCAACCTCATGATCGTATATAGGGTTGGCATGGATGGGCGAACATCACGCCCGTAGACCGGGATGATGGAGGTGAAGGGAGTTGAGACCCGCGTTCTCTCGCAAGGTCCTGATTGATGAATGGCCACTTGGAGGGGAAAGACATGGATTCCAAGGATCGATTGCTCGACGAGCTCGTTAGCGAGCTTGCCGACAAGCGCCTGAAGCGGCGCGACGTTCTCAAGCGTGGTCTCGCTCTCGGCCTGAGCGCTCCGGTCATTGCCGGACTCCTGGCGGCATGCGGCGGCGACGATGAGGAGACCAGTGAGCCGGCCGCGACCACCGACACCGGTGGCAGCGCAACCGAGCCGGCCGGCGAGACGCCGGAAGCAGAGGCCACCGAGGGCGGAACCGAGAGCGAGTCATCGCCCGAGGCTGAGGCGACCCAGGCCGAAACCGGTGGCGGCGGTGGACGTGGCAAGGGCGACCTGCTGCGCCTGCTCGTCTGGCAGGCTCCGACCATCCTCAACACGCACTTCTCGCAGGGTGACAAGGACGGCCTCGCTGCTCGCCTCATCCTCGAGCCGCTCGCCAACGTTAACTCTGACGGATCGTTGGATCCGGTGCTGGCTGCCGAAATCCCATCACTGGAGAATGGTGGCGTAGCCTCCGACGGCAAGAGCGTCACCTGGAAGCTCAAGCCGGACGTCGTCTGGTCCGACGGTGAGCCGTTCACTGCCGCAGACGTGGAGTTCACCTGGCAGTACGCGACTAATGTCGATGTTGCCGCAACGACCTTCGCAAACTACGACACCATCGCAGAAGTCGAAGTCGTTGATGATCACACGATTACGTTCAAGTACGACGAGCCGAACCCGGCCTGGTTCACCGCCTTTGCCGGCTCGTTTAACGGTGCGGTCCTGCCGAAGCACATCCTCGCCGATGTGCTGGGCGCGGAAGCCCGCAACGCACCGTTCAACCTGAACCCGATCGGCACCGGCCCCTACAAGCTCAAGGAATTCCGCCCGGGCGACACTGTTCTCTACGAGATCAACGAGAACTTCCGTGACCCGGACAAGCCCTTCTTCCCGGAAGTCGAGCTCAAGGGCGGCGGCGACGCGACGGCTGCGGCACGCGCCGTCCTGCAGTCGGGCGAGACCGACTACTCCTGGAACCTCCAGATTGAGAAGGCCGTCGCCGAGCAGATGGCCGCCAGCGCCTCAACCGGCGTGCTGGTTGCCACCAAGGGCAACAGCGTCGAGCAGCTGCTGATCAACTTCGCCGACCCGAACACCGAGGTCGACGGCGCGCGCTCGGAGCCAAGCACCGAGCACCCGATCTTCAAGGACAAGCCGGCTCGCGATGCGATTCGCGTTGCCTGCGACCGTGAGACGATCGCAACCCAGCTCTACGGCGAGGCCGGCACTGCGACGCCGAACACGCTCGTCGCCCCGACATCCTTCGATTCACCGAACACCTCAGCCGAGTACGACCTCGACAAGGCAGCCTCTTTCCTTGAAGAGGCCGGCTGGGTTCTCGATGGCGATACTCGCAAGAAGGACGGCAAGGAACTCGCTCTCTCCTTCATGACGACCGTCAACCCGGTCCGTCAGAAGACGCAGGAAATCCTCAAGCAGTCCTGGGAGCAGATCGGCATCTCCGTCGAGCTCCGCGCGATTGACGCTGGTGTCTTCTTCTCGTCGGACGCCGGTAACCCGGATACGATCTCGCACTTCTACGCTGACATTGGCATGTTCACCAATGGCCCGGTCAGCCCGTACCCGATCGATTACATGTCCGGCTTCAAGTCCAACGAGCCGGAGACGGACCTCGCCCAGCAGTCGAACCAGTGGTCCGGCAACAACTACAACCGCTGGGTCAACGAGGACTACAACAAGCTGTGGCTGCAGGCCAAGACCGAGCTCGACCCGGACACGCAGCAGGAGCTGTTCATTGGTATGAACGACCTGGTCGTGAATGAAGTCGTCCGCATCGGCCTCGTCCACCGCAACGGCCTCACCGGCTTCTCAAACCGACTCAAGGGCCACAACGATTCCTCCTGGGAGATGGAGGTCTACGACATCGAGAACTGGTACGCCGAGGAATAGCCGCACTTCTGGTCTGCGAGACCCCGACCCAGATCGCTGGATCGGGGTCTCGTGCATTCCGCGAACCTCCTGTAAGACAAACTTGCGCGCAGCGGCTCATGGCAGGAATTGACGCCTCGCTCCACGATCGTTGCGTTGATGTTTGCATCAGCCTATAAGATGCCAGGGATGTCCGCTCAGACGTGTGTCATCACAGTGATGACGCGTGAAACGAGCGAGGAGGGAGGATGCAGTGGACGCCAGGGACCGACTACTTGACGGACTCGCGAAGGAGATTCGCGCGCAGCGCCTCGGGCGGCGTGATGTGCTCAAGCGTGGTGCGGCATTGGGCCTCTCCGCACCGCTCATCGCCACCCTGCTGGCCGCCTGTGGCGGCGATGATGATGAGACCGACGAACCGGCAGCAACGGTCGGTACCGGTGGTAGCGCGACCGAGCCGGTAGGCGAGACGCCGGAGGCCGAAGCGACCGAAGGTGAACCTGAGAGTGCGTCGTCGCCCGAGGCCGAGGCGACCGAAGCGGAGACCGGTAGCGGCGGTGGCCGTGGCCAGGGCGACCTGCTGCGCCTGCTCATTTGGCAGGCTCCGACGATCCTGAACCCGCATCTGTCGCAGGGTACGAAAGACAATGTCGCAGCCCGCCTCATCCTTGAGCCGCTCGCAAACATTATGTCAGATGGTTCGCTGGATCCTGTTCTGGCAGCTGAAGTCCCAACGCTGGAGAACGGTGGCGTTGCAGCCGATGGCATGAGCGTCACCTGGAAGCTCAAGCCGAACGTCGTCTGGTCGGATGGCGAGCCCTTTACTTCTGCAGATGTCGAGTTCACCTGGCAATACGCCGTAAATGAAGAAGTCGCCACGACAACGTTCGCCACCTACTCTGTCATCTCCGAAGTCGAAGTTGTCGATGATCACACGATCACGTTGAAGTTCTCCGAGCCGAATCCAGCCTGGTTCAACCCGTTCTGCGGCGGCGAAATCGGGCCAGTGTTGCCGAAGCACGTTCTTGCTGACGCGCTCGGCGCAGAAGCTCGCAACGCGCCATTCAATTTGAGCCCGATCGGGACCGGCCCCTACAAGCTCAAGGAGTTCCGCCCGGGTGATACCGTCCTCTACGAGATCAACGAGAACTTCCGCGATCCGGACAAACCGTTCTTTCCCTCGGTCGAGCTCAAGGGTGGTGGCGATGCTTCGTCGGCAGCACGCGCAGTTGTTCAATCCGGCGAGACCGACTTCGCCTGGAACCTCCAAATCGAGAAGGCCGTCGCCGAGCAGCTAACAGCCAGCGGCAATACCGGCGTCCTGATCGCCGCCGGTACGCTCGGTGTGGAGCAGTTGCTGCTGAACTTTGCCGACCCGAATACCGAGGTTGACGGCGCTCGCTCCGAGCCGGGCACAGTCAATCCACTGTTCGAAGATAAGCGGGTGCGTGACGCCCTGCGCCTGTCATGCGATCGGGAGACGATTGCGACACAGCTGTACGGCGAGGTCGGTAGCCCAACGCCGAATACGCTCACGTCGCCAACGTCGATGGACTCACCGAATACGTCGATGGAATACGACCTTGATAAGGCGACAGCATTGTTGGATGAGGCTGGCTGGACAGCGGATAGCGGTACCCGCTCGAAGGATGGCAAACAGCTATCGATCCTCTCGACGACGACCGTGAACCCGGTCCGGCAGAAGACTCAGGAGGTGCTGAAGCAGTCATGGGAGGAGATTGGCTTTGCCGTCGAGTTGAAGTCGATCGATGCTGGTGTCTACTTCTCCTCCGACGCCGGCAACCCCGATACGGTCGCCCACTTCTACGCCGATGTGACGATGTTCACCAACGGAACAGTCAGCACCTACCCGCTCGAATACATGGCCGCCTTCAAGTCGAACGATCCGGACGTCGATATCGCTCAGAAGTCGAACTCGTGGGCTGGCGGTAATTACCACCGCTGGGTGAATGAAGACTTCAACAAGTTGTGGACGCAAGCCCAGACGGAACTGGACCCGGATACGCAGGTCGAACTGTTCGTCGGCATGAATGATCTGGTGATCAACGAGGTTGTGCGTATCGGCCTGGTCAATCGCAAAGCACTGATCGGCTTCTCGAACCGCATGCGTGGCCACGTCACCTCCGACTGGGAGATGGAGGTCTACGACATCCAGAACTGGTACGCCGAAGAATAGCTGCACTTCTGGTCTCAATCGAGCCCGCCTCGCGACATTCGGGGCGGGCTCTTCGTGTTTAGCTCCGGTGTGTGCAGACGTAGATCATGCGGGGGCTGGTGCCGTCCAGCGGGCGACGATCCCAGTCGCCGTAGACATGCTGAATGGCGAAGCCGTTATAGTGCAGCAACGCCTCCATCTCCTGCGGGAAGATGAAGCGCAGAACGGCGCGTTCCTGCACCGTCTGTTCCTGCCCGTCTTCCTGCCAGCGTCGGAGGACGACGTATTCGGCAACCTGGCTGATTGCGTCGAAGCGCTGCTGTGTCGAGACGGTTACGGTCCGTCCATGCTCGTCCTCGAAGCTGCGCCAGGGTGTCTCCGACGACCACTCACCCGCCAGTGCCTCTGGTGTCAGCAGATCCGACACCTGCGGGAAGCGCGTATCGAAGCTGAACAGTCCGTCCGGCGCGAGGTGCGCCCGAACGCTGCCGAGCAACGCCTCCAGATCAGCGCGGCTGCGGAACTCCTGAAATGCGTTGCCGGTCATCGTCACCAGCTTGAACTGGCGGCCAAGCTCGAACGTCCGGCAATCGGCCAGCACCCAGTCGATCGGCAGGTCGCCCGACTTGCTGCGTGCATGGTCGAGCATCTCCGGCGCGAGGTCGACGCCGGTAACAGTGAGTCCGCTGCGGGCCAGCGGGATCGTCAGGTAGCCGGTGCCGCAGGCCAGATCGAGCGCCGGCCCGCCGGTCTGCCGCGCCAGATCCAGATAGAACGGAAGCTCCGGCCCATCCAGCCCGTTTTCCTGATCGTATTCCTCAGCGCCGACATACTCGATGTACTCGGAAAACTGCGATGAGTCAGTCAGTAGGTCGCTCCTTTGAAACGCTCTCAGCGGCCATCGTTGAATCGCGATGGCTTACACACCGTCCGGAGGATCAGGTGCGCCGTCGCGTTGGAATCGGGTTAGCACAGCAACAGCCGAGCCTACTCAACGTCGGCGATGGAATTGACAATCGTGGTCGGCTGGTAGGGGAAACGCTCGACCATCTCGCGCGTCGTGACGCCGGTCAGAACCAGCACCGTGTCCAGGCCGCTCTCGATGCCAATCAGGATATCGGTGTCCATTCGGTCGCCGATCATGATCGTGTTCTGCGAGTGCTCGCCGAGCCGCCGTAGGGCAGTTCGGATCATCAGCGGGTTGGGCTTGCCGATGTAGTACGGGAAGACGCCGATGGCGCGTTCGATCAGTGCCGCGATCGCACCGGTGGCCGGAACGATGCCCTCCTCGCTCGGCCCCGAGACATCCGGGTTCGTAGCGATGAAGCGCGCGCCGCCCTGGATCAGCCGGATTGCGCGAGTGATGCGCTCGAAGCTGTAGTCCTGCGTCTCCCCGAGCACCACGTAATCCGGCGCAACATCGTCGAACGTGTAGCCAACATCCTCCAATGCCTCATACAGCCCGTCCTCACCGATGACGTAGGCGCTGCCACCGGGCCGCTGTGTATGGAGGAACTGCGCCGTCGCCAGCGCCGACGTGTGGATGCGATCAGCTGGAATCTCCAGCCCAATCCGATGCAATCGGTGCGCCAGGATGGCCGGCGGATACATCGAGTTGTTCGTCATGACGAGGAATGGGCGATCCTCATCGATCAGTCGGCTGATGAACTCGCCCGCGCCAGGGATGATCGTGCGACCGACGACCAGCACCCCATCCATATCGGTGAGAACACTCTTGCCTCTGGTTTCCATTGCATCCTACCCAGCATTTTCCGTGTGGATCGGCGCGCGATTCGTCTCTTCTGCGAATTCCCAGACGCCCAGCTGCGGGCACGGCGCGCCAATTTGCGTGAGCGTCGTACAGACCTGCGTGCGGTGTTCATTGCTGTGGTGCAGGCACTGCACCAGGATGACACCCGAAGGCACATCGCGTGAGATATTGCCATCCCATTGAATGACGTGGGTGCGCTCCGCGTCAAACGGGGTCTGCAGGAAGCGTTCCCAGCGCCCGGCGATGTCGGCAGCGTGTGCCGTCAGCTCGTCAACGCTGGCTGTCTCGATGGCCTCTGTGTACCACTCCGGCGTTTCACCGGAAAGCCGCCGATAGTAGCTACCCTCCGACCCGATGGTGTGACGCAGCATGGCGATGATACTGCCGAAGGTGCCAGCCACTTCCGAGTTCAGCTGCTCGTCGGACAGGCCACGGCAGGCGGCGATGACCTGTTCTGTTGCCCAGGCGTTATGTCGAAAGGCGTCGATGAGTCCGTCGTTCACAAATCGCTCCTCGCCGTCGATCATGCAATTGGGTCAGGATAGCGATCATAACAGAGGCCAATTGCCGCCGGTGGGGCGGATAACCTGGACCGCGCCTATGGGTCGGGCTAGTGTGGCGGTGTGGTGGCTGGTGTGCTGGCGATCGTCGCCGTCATCTCAAGAGCCTCTTTGATCGCCTCGTCGAGAGTCAGCGCGCGCCCCACAGCCAGGCTCGCCTCGATGTCTTCAACGCTGAGTTGTTCCTGAACACCGAGCAGCAAGTCGTCGTCATCTAATCGATGCGAAGGAGCTTGCCCCGAGCCAAGGGTGTCGCGCAATGCGTTGGCAACTCCGAGGAGCCGTGCGGTGACGTCTGGACTCGTCGGCAAGGCAAGTGTCGCGATGCGGCGCAGGCTCATATCGATTGATGCGCGATCGCCAACGACCATATGGCCGATCAATCCCTCGCGCAGAAGCGTCGCGGCCTGGGAATCATTGCCCAGGATCCGTTCGGTCTCCCCGAGCATCGTGCAGGCAATCGCGATGAATCGTACGTCGCCGAGCTCACGGTAGAGGCTCCGGCATTCGTCGAGCAGTTCGTGAGCCATGCGGATATCGCCCATGTATGCTGCTGTGACACCCAGATTGAGCAGAGCGAACGCCTCGACTGGCCGATCGCAGATCTTGCGCGCCAGTGTCAGCGCTTTCTGGGCGGCGCTCATCGCTTTCGGGAAGCGCAGCTGACGGCGGCGGACGAGGCTGATCCACGTCGTCGCATCAGCAACGCCCCGATCATCGTTGATGGCTTCGGCCAGCGTAATGCTTTCGTCGAGCAATCGCTCGGCACTGCCGAGCTCCCCTTGCCACTGCGCAAACTCGCCGGCCCGTGACAACGCCGAAACACGAAGCTCCGGAGACGTTGTGTCCACTCCCGGTAATTCCAGCATCAGCGCCAGCCAGCGGCGTCCCTCGCTCAGGTGTCCATGACCTGACCAGAAGGGTGCCAGCGCGACGGCCAGGCGCAGTCCATCCGTCGCATGACTCTGGTCGACCATCCAGCGCAGCGCGATCCGGAAGTTGTCCTGCTCGCGATCCAGACGCTGAAGCCAGTCGACCTGCGCTGGACCACGCAGTTCGGGCGCGGCGCGTTCGGCGAGGACCAGAAACGCGGTGGCGTGGCGTGAAGCGACCCGCTCGGTTTCACCGGATGCGTGCAGGCGGTCTGCGGCAAAGAGGCGGACCGGCTCAAGCAGCCGGTACCGGGCCACCGGACCGTCGTCCTCCATCAGTACCAGCGACTTGTCAACGAGTTGGGCAATGAGCCCGAGGATTGCCTGCCTGGGGAGATCATCGCTACTACAAATCGTCTCAACGGCCTCCAGGCTCGCACCGCCGCGAAAGACTGCTAGCCGCTCGAAGAGTCGTCGCTCAGACGCACCGAGCAGGGTGTAGCTCCAATCGAGCGCCCCGCTGAGCGTTTGCTGGCGGCCAGGCATTCCGTGCTTTCGGCCGACCGGCGCAGCCAGTGCATCGGCAAGTCGCTCGGCGATTTGTTCGACTTTGATCACCCGTACCCAGCCCGCGGCCAGCTCGATCGCCAGCGGAATACCCTCCAGCCGCATGCAGATGTCGGCGACGGCGTGCGCGTTCGTATCGGTCAGCTGGAAGTGCGCGGCTGCCGCCTGTGCCCGTTCGACGAAGAGCTGAACCGCCGCGATCTCCGCGAGGTGCTCGGCACTCGTTGCGCCGTCTTGCGTCGGCACCGACAACGGCCCCAGCCGCCGGATATGTTCGCCTCCGATGTTTGTAGGCTCGCGACTCGTTGCGATCATCTGAAGATCGGGGCAGGCAACCAGGAACTGTCCCAGCAGCGTCGCGCATGAATCAAGCACATGCTCGCAGTTGTCGAGGATAAGCAGTGCGTGGCGTGGGGCGAGAAAGGCGATCAGCCGCTCTACCAGCGGCTCATCCGGCACTTCACGGACACCCAGCTCCGCCGCAACAGCCCTCGGTACTTCGGCCGGATCGCTGATCGGGGCAAGCGCGACGAACCAGACGCCGTCGGGAAATTCTGGGCGAAGCTCGGCCGCCAGCTGAAGGACCAGGCGCGTCTTACCGATCCCGGCCAGCCCGGTGATGGTTGTGAGCCGGCCGGCCGCCGGACGGTCGATTCGCGCTCGCAGGCGAGCCAACTCCAGCGCGCGCCCGATCAGCGGCGTCGGGGGAATCGGTGTGGATGCCGGTACTCCCGCATGTGCTGGATGAGCAGAAGGTTCAACGGATTGCTTCGGGGCCGCTCGTGAGGCCGCAGCGATGAATGCCGCTCGCTCCTCGTCGCTGAGACCGAGTGCTCCGACCAGCTGGCGGGTGGTGTGTGGATAGGGATGATTGCGTGTGCCGCGCTCAAGTGCACTGATCGCCACAGTGGTCAGCCCAGTGCGCTCGGCCAGGTCAGCCTGCGTCAGGCCGGCTCGTTGGCGATAGCGTCGCAACTGTTCACCGAGGGAGGCAGTTGGCGCGGGTCGATTCTGCGTCATGCGCCCGTCTTCCACCTCACTGTATGGCAAGTGTACGAGTCGCGTATGGGTCGTGTTTGTTCTCTGCGCCGCGCCACCGGCCCATACTCGTGATACGCGCCGGATGTCCGAATGCTCCAAATGTGTCCCGATTTTAATGTATGACAACCAGCCATGCTGGCGTCTTGGTGTTGACGACGATTCTGCGTTCGAGCGCAGGCATCGCCGAGAAGACGTCGATGAAAGGCGAAGGTGATGTTCAGACCCGCGTTACGCATCGCGCTCACGCTCGGCCTGCTTCTGCTGACCGTCGCGTCGGGGCCGTTCGTCACAAATGCTGTAGCCGCTCCGGTCTGCCCGACCGATCAGGACTCCTTCGCCACCGCAATCAGCGCTGCCGGGGCAGGTGGCACGGTGACGTTCAGTTGCGACGCGACAATCACACTTTCCAGCACCATCACGCTGACGAACGTAACCATCGACGGCAACGGCCACCAAGTGACGATCAGTGGGAACAAGGCCGTTGTCATCTTTGTCGCCTCCGAGAATGTCACGCTCGACAGCCTGACCGTTGTCGATGGCTTCGACAACGGTGCCGGTCCCGCGGTTGGTGGCGGAGCGGTCCGAGTAACGGCTGGCAGCACTCTGTCCATCCTGGACAGCACGTTCACCGGCAACAGCGCGACGTGGGGCCTCGGAGGCGCGATCCTCAACCAGGGCACCGTGACGATAACGAACAGTTCCTTTACCGGAAACACCGCGTCGGCTGGTGGCGTGATCGCCAATTACGGCGATACGGTCGAGGTACCGCCGACCGTAACGATCACCAACAGCACGTTCAACAACAATCTCGCCAACAGCGGCGGCGTCGTCTATACCTCGAATGGTGTGGCGACCTTCATCAGCAGCACGTTCGACAACAACAGCGGTAGCGGCTATGCCGGCGTCGTCCGGAGCGTGGGAAGTAGCCTGACGATCATCAATAGCACGCTCAGTAACAACTACAGTGACTTCAGCGGCGCGATCGGAGCACAGGTCAACAGCACCCTATCGATCGCCAACAGTACGTTCACCGGCAACTGGTCCGGTCGCGGCCCGGCAAATATCACATCGACCGAGAACACGACGGTGCGGTTGGTCAATACGATCCTGTCGGGCAATGCCAGTCAAAACAGCATGTGCTTGATGGGCAGCGGTGCGACTGCTACAGGGCCATTCACGAACGACGGCGGAAGCTTCTCAACCGATTTCAGCTGCCCCGGTGTTCCCCGGGTTTCGGCCGATGATCTCAAGCTCGACGTGCTGGCCGACAACGGCGGCCCGACGAAAACTATCGCGCTGCTTCCGGGGTCGGCCGCTATTGGTGCTGGTATTGTCGCGGCGTGCAACTCAGCCCCGGTGAGCGGGGTCGACCAGCGCGGACAGTCGCGCGGCGCGACCAGCTGCGACAGCGGCGCATTCGAGACTGACTACCCCCCGCCGCCCGACACCACCGCGCCGATCATCTCCTCCACGCTCGATCCGGCAGCGCCGGACGGCGCAAATGGCTGGTACCGCAGCGACGTCACATTGACCTGGACAGTGACTGATCCAGAGTCCGCACCGTCCATCGTCCTTACTGGCTGCGAGAATCAGAGCATCATCGCCGATCAGAGCGCGACGACCTACTCGTGCGCGGCGACATCCAGCGGCGGTGCCGCTGGACCGCTGAGCGTCACGATCAAGCGCGACGCAACTCCGCCAAACGTGACGGTGACCGGTGTGAGCGATGGCGCGACATACGACAGCGATGAGGTCCCGGCAGCCGACTGCTCGATCGTCGATGTGACGTCCGGCGTCGCTACCACCGCGACGCTTTCGACCGAAGACGGTCCCGGTGACATCGTCACGATCACCTGCGACGGGGCGACCGACAACGCTGGGAACGTCGCCGCACCGGTTTCGGTGACATACACAGTGACGCACACGGTTATAGATACGACCGCGCCGGTCATCACGCCGATCGTCATCGGAACGCTCGGTAATAACAACTGGTACACGAGTGACGTGACAGTGACCTGGACGGTCGTCGACGATGAGTCGGACTTGACGTCAGTAACCGGCTGCGACCCAACGACGATCGACGTCGACACAGCCGGACAGGTGCTCATCTGCTCGGCGACGAGCGCTGGTGGGACGGCACAGGAGACGATCACGATCAAGCGCGACGCGACGAAGCCGGTGATCACCGACGACGGCGCGACGGCTGACCCGGAGGGTAACGACGGCTGGTACATCAGTCCGGTCACCAACGGCTTCGCAGTGACCGACAATCTCTCGGGCATCGTCGGCCAGACGAATCCGTACACCTTCGCCAAGTCCAGCGGCGCGACCGAAGAAGGGCCGGCGGTCACGATCACCTCAGGCACCATCACCGATGCCGCGGGTAATATCGCCGAGGCCATCAGCAGCACGTCATTCAAGATTGACCTGACTAACCCGACCAATGTCTCATTCGCCGGTGAGATCGACGCCAGCGGCTCCTACAGCTTCGGCGCGGTTCCGGCCGCACCGACCTGCACCGCTACTGACGCCGTCTCAGGACTGGCTGGCTGCGTCGTGAGCGGCTACAGCACGGCGATTGGCACGCACACGCTGACCGCCACCGCGACCGATAACGCCGGTCGCACGGCGACGGCGACATTGACCTATTCCATCGCTGACACCACCGCGCCGATGATTGCCGCTACACTCGATCCGGCAGCGCCGGATGGCGACAATGGCTGGTATCGCAGCGACGTTACGCTGACCTGGACAGTGACAGATGCAGAGTCTGCGTCGTTAATCGACCTGACCGGCTGCGCGAATCAGCGCATCACCAGCGATCAAGCTGCGACCGACTACGCATGTATCGCTGAATCTGACGGAGGCACCGCGGGGCCACAGAGCGTCACCATCAAGCGTGATGCTACTCCGCCAGCCGTGACGATCAGCGGCGTGACCGACGGCGCGTCCTACGTCGCCGGTTCCGTCCCGGCAGCAGGCTGTGCCACGACCGACGTGACATCCGGTGTCGCTGTAGATGCGACGCTATCGCTCAGTGGTGGACCGCGCGGGCCGATCACGGCCACCTGCGCGGGCGCTGTGGATAACGCCGGCAACACCGCAAGCGTGTCGGTGACGTATACCGTCACGGATGGGAGCGCGCCGCTCATCACCTACACGCTTGATCCCGCCACGCCGAATGGCGCAAACGGCTGGTACACCAGCGATGTGACCCTCACCTGGACAGTGGTTGAGCCGGAGACACCAGACACGCTCACTCAGGTGGGCTGTGCGAACCAGACCATCACCGCCGATCGCGCCGAGAAGGTCTACTCCTGCTCAGCTACGTCTGCCGGAGGCGCAGCAGCGCGAGTCGACGTCACCATTCGGCGCGACGCAACTGCCCCTGATGTGGCCGTCACAGGCATCGCGGACGGAGCGGTCTACACGCTCGGTGATGTCCCGGCAGCCGGTTGCACGACGACCGACGCCACCTCCGGTGTGGCAACTGCAGCCACCATCAGCACCAGTGGAGGCCCCGTCGGTGAGATCACCGCGACCTGCTCTAGCGCGGTCGACAACGCGGGCAATGTCAGCTCCGCCTCAGCCACGTACACCGTTCTCTACGATTGGCAAGGCTTCGTCTCGACGACGGACGATCGCCGGGGACCGCGCAAGACTTTGGCGGGCATGCCGATAACCGTCATCTTCATGATCGATGGCAACGTCGGTCTGGATGCCGTCGAGAGCATCACGACAGTCGCTTGTAATGCCGCACCGGGAACCGAGCCAGTGCCGGCGTCGCCGCTCGGACGACGTGGCTCTCTTCAGCAGGGCTCCGGCAACACCTTCATCTTCCAGTGGCAGACGACGCGGTCAATGGCCGGGACGTGTCAGGAGCTGCGGGTGACGCTGGCCGATGGCACGACCTGGTCGCAGACGTACCAGTTCCAGCGGTAAGGCCGCACGACGTCTGGACAAAGAGCGGGTCGCTGTCGAAAGACGACGATCCGCTCTTTCGTTTTGGCATCACAGCAAACGGCTTCTCAGCCCCTGGGTTGATTTCCATGGGGCATCAACAACGCTGCCAGCGACACATCCACGTTGCATGCTAGACTCGCGAGAAGAGCAAATTCGTGGTATATCGAGTCATCTGCAATCGTGAACGCACAAGCGTTTCATCTCTCTGCCGCCAGAGGATCGCGATCTTCAAGCGATTCTCTGCTGCGCTATAGCTGAACATTGTTTCAACGGAGGGGACGATAGCCATGCGGACAGTCCTGATTCGCGCCGTGGCGATTCTCGGCATGCTGGTGACGACGCTGGCTGCGACCCCCCAGCCGGTCTCGGCAGCGACGGTCGTCGTCTGTCCCTCCGATGTGGCGATGTTGACCACTGCTATCGCCGGGGCCGGTTCCGGCGGCACGGTCCGCTTCAGTTGCGATGCCTCCCTCATGCTGAGTGAGAACATCGTACTGGATAGCGTGACGCTCGACGGCAATGGGTACGATGTTGTGCTTGATGGTAATCACGCCACTCGCGTGCTGTATATCAATAATGGAGCCGATGTCCACCTGATCGGGTTGCGCATTATCAATGGTGCGTCCGAAACTCTCGGGAGCGGGATCCTTGCTGAGGACAGCAATACCACGCTCACGATCTTCGAAAGTTCCCTGGATTCGAACAGAGCGCCAAGCGAGGCCATCAATTCGTTTGGCGGGGCGATCTACTCGACGGGGACTGTGAACATTCGACGGAGCACCATAACCAATAACTACGCCAGCAGAGCCGGTGCAATCTATGCGCGCGGTAAGACGACGATTAGCGAAAGCACAATCTCCAACAATACCGGAGCATATACTTCGGCGGTATTTTCTGCGGATACCATCGCGATCGTAAACAGCACAATCTCCGGTAATATTGCGACCGTCCAGGGCGGCGCGGTTACGATATACGGCCCCAACTCGCAAATCATCAATAGCACCATCGCTGCCAACTCTGGGTACACTATTTCTGGCGGGGTCAGAGTTGATTCCGGCGGTAGCGTTTCGGTGACGAATACCATCCTGGCACAAGCAGCAGGTTCGAACTGCGACGTCGGGACTGGCTCAACCTATATTGATGGCGGTGGAAATCTCTCAACTGATTCGACCTGCACGGGTGCGACACAGGTATCGTTCGGCGACCTGATGCTTGGTCTTCTGGCGGACGCAGGCGGCCCCACGCAGACGCACCCACTCCTGGAAGGCTCGGTTGCGATCGGTGCCGGAATCCTGAGTGTCTGCGTCGGCACAGACGTGAAGGGTATCGATCAACGCGGCTACGTCCGTAGCACCACCGCCTGTGACGTTGGCGCATACGACACCACCGGCACCCCTGATCTGACCGCTCCATCGATCCAGGCGACGTTCGATCCCTCGGTGCCGGACGGTGACAATGGCTGGTTCACCAGTGATGTAACGTTGACTTGGAACGTGGCCGACAATGAGTCGCCCGGCACGGTTGTCAAGCACGGTTGCGTTGACCAGAACATCACGAGTGACCAGGAGAAGACGACCTTCACCTGCTTGGCTTCGTCGATAGGCGGAATGAGCGGCTCGATCAGCCTCACCATTGGTCGAGATGCCACGCCGCCACAGGTCACTGTCGTTGGCGTAGAGGACGGCGCGACGTACACACTCGGCGCGGTCCCGCCCGCCAGTTGCGTGACCGCCGACGCCACCTCGGGTGTTGCGACGAATGCGATCCTGTCGTCTATCGGTGGTCCGCGTGGATCGGTCACCGTGACTTGTAGCGGTGCCAAGGACTTTGCCGGCAACGTTGGCTCGACCTCGGTGACCTACTCCGTCACCGATGGGATGCCACCTGTGGTTGACTACGCGCTCAACCCGTCCACGCCGAACGGCGCAAACGGTTGGTACACCGGAGCCGTCAGCCTCGACTGGACAGTCACCGAGAACGACTCTCCGGAGACGTTGCAGCTTACTGGCTGCGTCGACCAGACCATAGCATCCGATCAAACCAAGACGACTTATTCCTGCGCCGCCACATCCGAGGGCGGTATGTCCGGCCCGGTCGATGTCGTCATCGGACGTGACGGGACCGCACCGGTCGTGTCTGTCACCGGTGTCACGGACGGCGCGACCTACGCCCTTGGTGATGTGCCAAGTGCTGGTTGCACAACCTCCGATGCAACCTCCGGTGTGGCAACTGCAGCCACCATCAGCACCAGTGGCGGCCCCGTTGGTGAGATCATCGCCACCTGCGCAGGCGCGGTTGATTATGCTGGGAATGCCAGCAGCGCGTCGGCCACCTACACCGTCGAGTATGACTGGCAGGGCTTCGCCACCACGACGGACGACCGCCGCGGGCCGCGGAAGATCCTGGCCGGACTGCCGGTCACCGTCATCTTCTTTATCAATGGCAACGTCGGTCTGGATGCCGTCGAGAGCATCATGACGATCGCCTGTAATGCCGCACCGGGCACCGAGCCAGTGCCAGCGATGCCAGCCGGTAGCCGTGGCCAGCTGCAACAGGGAGCAGGGAGTAGTTACGTCTTCTGGTGGCAGACAACGCGGTGGATGGCGGGGACGTGTCAGGAGCTGCGCGTGACGCTGGCCGATGGCACGACCTGGTCGCAGACGTACCAGTTCCAGCGCTGACGGAGCAGCAGCGCAATCAGGCAGGCCGGCGTCAGATGACGCCGGCTTGTCTCGTTGCGTGTGGTTTTACCTTTGCGCCGCGCTGTGCCATTGGCGACATCAGGCGAGGCGGCCGGCCTCCGAACGTGTCACTGGCGCGGTGGCAGTGATTGCTTCGAGGGGACGGCCGCGTGTCTCCTCACCGAAGAGCAGGACGACCAGTCCGGTGGCGGCGAAGACGGCCATGAACACGACGAAGACGGCCGGCTGGCTGAAGCCCGCCGACGACATCAGCCACGGAGTCAGGTAGGGCGCGATGATGCCGCCCAGCCGGCCGAAGGACGCCGCCGAGCCGGCCCCGAAGGCGCGTATCTCCGTCGGGTACTGTTCCGGCGTGTAGGTGTAAACCACGCCCCAGGCACCGAGGTTGAAGAATGACAGCAGGCAGCTCCAGATCAGCAGCGTCGGGTCGTCACCGGCGCGGCCCAGCAGCAGGGCCGAGACTGCCGAGCCGAGCAAGTAGGTCACCAACGTCGGCCGCCGTCCCCAGCGCTCGACCAGCCAGGCGGCCGAGAAGTAGCCCGGCACTTGCGCCAGTGTCGTGATCAGCACGTATTCGAACGAGCGTACCGTCGATAGTCCGCGATCTACCAGCAGTTGTGGCAGCCAGATGAAGACGCCGTAGTATGAGAAGGTGATTCCGAACCACAGTACCCAGAGCACGAAGGTCCGCTGCGCCAGCGCCGTTGACCATAGCCGCCGGAACTGCTCGACCAGCGGCTGCTGCTGCCCCAACTCTGCTCGGAGCGGCGTCAGCTCGACGTGCGGCTCGCCCGCAGCCGTCTCAAGATCGCGGACGATCCCGACCGCCTCATCGTGGCGCCCGTTGGCGGCCAGCCAGCGCGGCGACTCCGGGACAGCTCGGCGCAGGAAGACGGCGTAGAGTGCCGGCGCTGCGCCGACGATGAAGGCCACCCGCCAGCCGGCGTCGCCGACGCGAGGCACGACCAGCAGCCCGATCACAGCCGCCATGATCCAGCCCCAGGCCCAGAAGCTCTCCAGGATAACGAGCATCTTGCCGCGGCTGCGGGCCGGCGCGACCTCGCTCACCAGCGTCGATGCCACCGGCAGCTCGCCGCCCAGGCCAAGGCCGACGACGAAGCGAAACGCCAGCAGTGACACCAGCCCCCAGGCCACCCCGCTCAGGAGCGTCGCAATGCTGTAGATGAGGATGGTCAAGGTGAATATCGCTCGTCGGCCGTATCGGTCGGCCAGCCGCCCCGCTGCGGCAGCGCCGACGAACATGCCGGCGAAGCCGATGCTGGCGACCAGACCACGCGTGTTGGCACTGAGATCCCAGTCGCGTCCCAGCGCCACGAGCGCGAACGACACGAGCCCGACGTCCATCGCGTCGAACGCCCAGCCGACGCCGCTCAGTCCGACGATCTTCCAGTGTTTCCGCGTTGTCGGCAGCCCATCCAGCCGCTCGGCGACCGTCGCCATCTCACCCCCTCGCGAATCTCAATCGAACCCCGTCATGAATTGTTGCCGAAATGAGAGGCGAGCGTTGGGATCGGTCCGCCTTCTGGCCTGGTGACACCACCTGCCAGGGAGCGCGTTGTTGCCGGTGATGACGGAGACGCCGACCGGCTATATACCGATCGGCGTCTCGCGATCCACGAACGTCGTGGCAGTCAGCTCCATGGCTGGGCTCAGCTGTGAGCCAGCTCGCCGCCGTCCCGCTCGCGTTCGAGCGAGCTGGAGGCGTTCGGGTTGGCACCCGGCTCGACGCCGATGCCGAGGACATCGACCAGCTCGCCGCCGAGCCAGCCGCCGAAGACGGCAATGCCCGCGCCGACGCTCTGGAGGATGCGCGCCAGCACATCCGGGTTCCCCCGATCGTGCAGGAACCAGGCGACGATGAACAGAACAACGGTGACGACCATGCTGAGGCCGTGCGTCAGCCCGATCTGCTTCGCCCGTGTCCCGGACGGAACTGCAAGCCAGTCAATCAACCCGAAGACGGCTGCAACGAGGCCGCCGATAATGCCGGCTGCGATCATGTAGTAGGCCGCGAGCGAGAGACTGGGCCAGTCGAATATCCAGTCGATGATGTCGAACAGTGTCGCCGTCGCCAGCAGGCCGAGCGGGAACACGATCAGCTGCTGATGAATCGGATGGCCAAACAGACGCGCTCTGCTGCGCATGACATATTTCCCTTCGTACGCAAGGTCAGGTGTTAGGTCGTGAGTTGGGGACGATTGGTCCTCGTGACTCAGCCGAGTAACGTTTTTAGCTCGATACTCTCGTCGGCAAGCTGATCAGCGGTGACGGGCGTACCGGCCCGCAGCATCCTCCTGCCTGCTGAAAAATCCTTGAACCGATTGGCCGACAGCGCTGCCATCAGCTGTCCATCAGAGAGGTAGAAGGCCGACCAGGAACCGCTCTCGACCGAGCCGCGGAAGACAACCTGGTCGTGGTTGTTCGTCAGCCCGGCAACTTGCAGGCTGATGTCGTACTGATCCGACCAGAAGTACGGCACCGGATCGTACGGTTTGTCCTGCCCCAGCATCACCCGTGCTGCCGCAACGGCGTGGTTCCCGGCGTTGTCGAAGTGCTCGATCCGCAGCCGCCGTCCGTAGCGCGCGCTCTGGCGATTGGCGACATCCCCGGCAGCGAAGACGTTGGGCAGGTTCGTTCGCGAGTACTCGTCGACGAGGACGCCGTTATCCAGCGCAAATCCGGAGCTTTCCAGCCAGGCAGTGTTCGGCGCGACGCCGATGGCGACGATCGCCATGTCGCAGTCGATGACGGTGCCGTCGCTTGCGATGATCCGCTCGACCCGCTGGTCGCCTTCGAAGCGCACAACAGCCATGCCGCTATGAATCTCAACGCCGTGGCCGCGATGGATATCGACCATCCGCGCCGCGACCTCGGCCCCGAGGGCCGGGGCGAGCGGCTGAGCGATGTATTCGACGATCGCTACCTGCTTGCCGAGCGTGCGGGCCGATGCGGCGACCTCCGCGCCGATGAAGCCCATCCCGACGATCCCGACCCGCTCCGCTCTGGCCAGATCCTCGCGGATGCTGCGCGAATCTTCGACGGTGCGCAGATAGTGGATGCCGGGCAGATCGCTGCCGGGGACGTTCAGGTGGCGCGGTGATGCGCCGGTCGCAATCAGCAGCTGATCGTAGTGCAGGGTCGAGCCGTCATCGAGCGTTACCGTCTGGGCATCCGGCTGCAAGCTGGTGGCCCGCACGCCCAGGCGCGTCTCGATCTGCTGCTCGGCGTAGCCCTCCGCCGTCGCGATGCTGAATTCGCCGTCGCTCACCTCGCCAGTCAGGTATCCCTTGGATAGCGGCGGGCGCTCATACGGCAACTCTGATTCCGCGCCAACCAGCGTAATCTGGCCGTCGAACCCTTCTTTGCGCAGCGCCTCGACTGCCCTGCCACCTGCGATGTTTCCGCCGACCACCACGATCGAGCTACTCATCTGTCGTCGCGTCCTCTCGCGTCCCCTGGCCGCTCAATTTCCGTAGCAACCAGGCATGTTATGTCGTGCAGACGATGTGCCACCAGCATCGCTTTTCCGGCGGTTTGGCGGCCCTCGGTAGACAATCCGGGCATCCTCCGTCACTATACGGTTATCCATGTGGTTCGATGTCCATTCCCAGCCGCAACACTTCGCTGCACTGAAGGAGCGACCGGATGCCTGATTACTTTGACCTTGGCTCGCATTCCCGATCGATCACCACGTCGTCCAGCGAAGCGCAGACCTGGTTCGATCGCGGGCTGATCTGGACCTATGGCTTTAACCACGAGGAGGCTGTGCGCTGCTTCCAGCGCGCTCTTGATGCCGATCCTCGCTGCGCGATGGCGCAGTGGGGCATCGCCTATGCGGCCGGGCCGAACTACAACTACGATTGGGATCACATCGATCCGACGACGCTCGGCAGAATGCTGGCCACGACCGTCGCCGCTGTCGAGCAGGCGAGCGCCCTCGCCGAGCCAACCAGCCCGGTCGAGCGCGCGCTGATCGCAGCGATTGCAGCGCGCTACCAGTCGACGACAGTCCCCGCCGATCTCTGGGCCTGGAGTGACGCCTACGCCGACGCGATGCGTGCGGTGCACATGGCCTTCCCTGATGACCTCGACGTGGTCGCGTTGTTCGCTGACGCGCTGATCAATCGCACGCCGTGGAGACTGTGGGATCTCCCGAGCGGCCAGCCAGCACCCGACTCCAGCGCCGTCGAGGCCCGGCAGGCGCTGGAGCGTGCGCTTGGCACGCCGGAGGGGATGCGCCATCCCGGTGTGCTGCACATGTACATCCACCTGATGGAGATGTCGCCGTTCCCGGAGAAGGCTGCGGCAGCGGCCGATGCGCTGCGCGGTCTGGTGCCGGATGCCGGGCATCTCCACCACATGCCAACCCATATCGACATGCTTTGTGGCGACTATCAGGCGGTCGTCGACTCGAATAGCGCGGCCATCGTTGCCGATGAGAAGTACCGGGCGCGGGAGGGCGGGATGAATGTCTACACCCTCTACCGGACGCACAACTACCACTTCAAGCTCTATGGCGCGATGTTCCTCGGTCAGTCCGAGGTGGCGATCGAGGCGGCCGACGGGATGATCAACGCGATTCCGATCGAGCTGATGCACGTCCAGACACCGCCGATGGCCGACCGGCTTGAAGGCCGCTTTTCGATGAAGCTGCACGCCCTGATTCGCTTTGGCCGCTGGCAGGAGATCATCGACACGCCGCTGCCGGACGACCCGGCGCTCTACTGTGTCACGACGGCGATGGTCCACTACGCTCGGGGTGTCGCATTTGCCGCGACCGGGCGTGTCGCTGAGGCTGAGGAGCAGCAACGGCTGTTTGAGGATGCGTACGCACGCGTCCCGGAAACGCGCATCTTCCAGAACAACACCTGCCGGGACATTCTCGGTATCTCCGCTGAAATGCTGGCTGGCGAGCTTGAGTACCGCAAGGGCAACTACGTCCTCGCGTTCGACCATCTGCGGCGCTCGGTGGCGCGTTCCGACGGCCTGCTCTACTCCGAGCCCTGGGCCTGGATGCAGCCGCCGCGCCACGCGCTCGGCGCGCTCCTGCTCGAGCAGGGTCATGTTGATGAGGCTGCTGCGGTGTATCGCGCCGATCTCGGACTCGATGACTCGCTGCCCCGCGCCCATCAGCACCCGGACAACGTCTGGGCGCTGCACGGCTACCACGAATGTCTGGTTCGCCAGGGCCGGCTCGACGAGGCCAACTCGATACGCGAGCGCCTCGACGCCGTGTCTGGCCTGGCCGACGTGCCGGTCGAATCGTCCTGCTTCTGCAGATCCACCGCTGCGGCCTGAGATACGACAGCGCACCACGAGGGAGCGACCATAATGACTGACTACTTCGATCTTGGCAGCCATTCTCGCTCGATCACGACGACGTCGCCTGACGCTCAACGCTGGTTCGATCGCGGTCTTGTCTGGACCTACGGCTTCAACCACGGCGAGGCAATCCGCTGCTTCAAGCGCGCCATCAAGGCCGACCCATCCTGCGCGATGGCTTACTGGGGCGTCGCCTACGCCGGCGGCCCGCACTACAACAAGACGTGGGACATGTACGACCCATCGGAGCTGCCGAAGACGGTCGAGCGGACCTATCTGGCGTCCCGGCAGGCTGCGGCTCTGCTGGACGGAGTGCAGCCGGTCGAGCGGGCGCTGATCGAGGCGTTGCAGCAGCGCTACCAGTCCGACAGCCCTGTGGACGACTTCACCGGCTGGACCGACGATTACGCGGCGGCGATGCGCGCTGTGTATGGCGCTCATCCCGACGATCTGGATGTCGCCGCGCTGACCGCCGAGGCGCTGATGAACCGCACTCCCTGGGCGCTCTGGGATCTGGCCAGTGGCGATGTCGCTGATGGAGCCGACACGACCGAGGCGCGCACAATCCTCGAGCGGGCGCTGGATGTGCCGGAGGGCCGCGTCCACCCGGGTGTACTGCACATGTACATCCACCTGATGGAGATGTCGCCGTTCCCCGAGCTGGCCTTGCGCGCGTCCGACTGGCTGCGCGATCTGGTGCCGGATGCCGGCCATCTGCAGCACATGCCGACGCATATCGATGTCCTCTGCGGCCACTATTATCAGGTCGTCGCGTCGAACTCGGCTGCCATCGTTGCCGATGAGAAATACCGCGAGCGTGCGGGTGCGATGAACTTCTACACGCTCTATCGCGTCCACAACTTCCACTTCAAGCTCTACGGCGCGATGTTCATCGGGCAGTCGGAAGTCGCGTTGCGCACTGCTGATGAAGTGGTTGAGACGATCCCGGTTGAGCTCCTGCAGATGGAGTCCCCTCCGATGGCCGACTGGCTGGAGGGCTTCATGGCGGTCAAGATGCACGTCCTGATCCGCTTCGGTCGCTGGCAGGCGATCATCGATACCCCGCTGCCGGACGATCCCGATCTGTTCTGTACGACGACCGCGCTGTACCACTACGCCAAGGGCGTCGCGTTCTCGGCGACCGGCCAGGTCGCCGAGGCAGCGGAACAGCAGCGCCTTTTCCACGCTGCGGCTGCGCGTGTGCCGGAGACGCGCACGCTCTTCAATAACACCTGCCAGGACATCCTGGCGATCGCGTCCGAGATGCTGGCCGGCGAGCTGGAGTATCGCCGCGGCAACTACGAGGTCGCCTACGCGCATCTGCGACGCTCGATCGAGCTGGAGGACGGGCTGGTCTACGACGAGCCGTGGGGCTGGATGCAGCCGACGCGCCATGCCTACGGGGCGTTGCTGCTGGAGCAGGGCCACGTCGAGGAGGCCGAGGCGGTCTATCGTGCTGACCTGGGACTGGATAGCTCGCTGCCGCGCGCCTATCAGCACCCGGAAAATGTCTGGAGCCTGCACGGTTACCATGAGTGCCTGGTGCGGCTCGGCAAATTTGCGCTGGCGGACATGATTCGCCAGCGGCTCGACCTCGCAGCCGCCCGTGCCGATATCCCGATCCGAGCGTCGTGCTATTGCCGCATGACTCACGCAGCCTGATCGCACTCTTCCTGCCGCTGCGCCGGGCAGCATTGTCCGGCAAGCGGCAGGCTTCATCGCTTCGCCGCTCACCGGCCCCGCCATTCATGTTCACCGTCATGATCTGATTCTGGGAGTCGCCGCGTGGCCATGCCAGACAGCGCGTGATGGAGGATATCGCCCACGGCGCCGGGGGCGAAGATCAGCGGCCCAATCCGGATGAGTCGCGCCGGCCACCGTGCCGGTCTGTCTCCAGCTACGCGCTGCTGCACGAAGGTGTCCTTTCTCCAGGGCCGCCGGCCGGAACTTCCGGCGACCTCACGATGGTCGATGTTGGTTTCAGCATAGCCCCGTGTGCTAGGAAGTCAAGATGTTCTTTGACTTCCTTGACACAAATGCGACATTCTTCGTATACCAGTCGGTAGATTCGGATTACGGGCGGTCAACGCGGATGGGAGAAGGCGAGTCATGGCTAGGCAACGGTGGGATCAGCGCTTCTTCGCGAGCACGCGGGGTCGCGTGGTGATGCTGTTGCGTCGATCGGCGCACACGGTCAACGAGCTGGCCGGTGAGCTGGAGCTGACTGACAACGCCGTCCGCGCGCACCTGACGACACTCGAGCGGGATGGCCTTGTTCAGCAGGAAGGGCTACGCCGTGGGGCCGGGAAGCCGTCGTATGCGTACGAGCTCTCGCCTGCCGCCGAGGCGCTCTTCCCCAAGGCGTATGCGTCGGTTCTCACGGCGGTTGTCGATGTTGTTCGCGAGAAGCGCGGCGAGGACGAGACGCGCCAGATGCTGCGGAGCGCCGGAGCACGGCTAGCTGATCCGCCCGCGGAAGATGTGAGTGTCGATGATCGTCTCGTCCTGGCGGTCCAGACGATCGACTCACTTGGAGGCCTGGCCGAGGTCCAGCGGGAGAATGGCCACTATCTGCTGCGCGGCCGCGCTTGTCCGCTGGCCGACGTCGTCAGCCAGTCGCCTGACGCCTGCCTGCTGGCCGAGTCTTTGCTCGCCGCCTCGACGGGCCTTCGAGTCTGCGAACGCTGTGATCATGAGAGCGATCCACCGCGCTGCTGTTTCGAGCTGCGGACAGCCTCAAACGGGCAGCAGTCCGGCCAGCAGGACGAGCGAGGCGAGTAGCATCGCGGCGGTCGCCACCCAGCCGACGATTCGCGCGATGCGGCCGGCCGTGTTGCGGCCGAGGACTGACCGGTCGCCGGCCAACAGCATGATAACGACGAGCAGGATTGGCGCGATCAGACCATTGACGATGGCCGCCAGATAGAGCGCGCGGATCTCGCCGAGGCTGGTGAAGGTCAGCGCGATTCCCAGGAACGTCGCCAGCGCGATGAGGCCGTAGAACTGCGGCGCTCGGCGGAAGGTATTGTTCAGCCCCTCCGGCCAGTCGAACAGCTCGGACGCGGCGTAGGCAGCAGAGCCGGCGAGTGTCGGGATCGCGAGCAGGCCGGTGCCGATGATGCCAACGGCGAAGAGCAGCGAGGCCGCGTTGCCTGCCAGCGGGCGGAGCGCTTCTGCTGCCTGTGCTGCTGTCTCGATGTCGGTCCGCCCGCTGGCGTGCAGTGTCGCCGCCGATGTCAGAACGACGAAGAAGAAGCCGACGTTGGCCAGCACCATGCCGAGTGCAACATCGACACGCGCGGCGCGAATGAGTGGCGCGATCCGTTCCGTCTCTGCTCCGCCAGGCAGGATTCCCTGCTGCGCTTCCTCCTCGACTTCTTCTGACGCCTGCCAGAAGAAGAGATACGGTGAAATCGTCGTGCCCAGGATGGCGACGATGGTCTGGATTGTCGCGCCCGACCAGTCGGCCGATGGGACGACGGTCGCACGGAAAGCTGCGCCCCAGTCCGGGTTAGCAACGAACGCGCCGAGGACGTAGGCGAAGATGACGAGCGTCAGCAATTTCAGATAGTGCGCAAAGCGTGGGTAGGGCACGATGACCTCGACCAGCGTGATTCCGACGCCCACCGGGACGACCATCCAGCGCGCCGGGATCGGCGTCAGCAGGTCGATTGCTGCCGCAATGGCCAGGATGTCAGCGCCGATATTGACGACGTTGGCGATGAAGAGCAGAGCGACGACCGGCCACAGCCAGTTGCGACCGTAGCGTTCGCCGATCACCCGCGCTAGCCCCTGTCCGCGCACCAGCCCAATCCGGGCGCAGATGCTCTGGACGGCGATGTTCATCGGCAGCGTTACGAGGCTCAGCCACAGGAGTTGGTAGCCCTGGGTCGCGCCAGTGATCGTGTAGGTCGAGATGCCGGAGGGATCGTCGTCGGCAACGCCGGTGATGAGACCCGGTCCGAGGCCGTGGACGCCCGCACGCATTCGGCGCGACGTGCGCACCAGCCGCATATCAACCTTGCCGCCGATTGGTCGCCAGCGCCGCACGTCGTCTTGCTCCGTTAGATCGAGAAGCCACGCACAGGATACAGTGTCTTCCGGGTAGCGGGCAGCAATAAGGGGCCGCGCATTGCGCGCGGCCTCCGCCACGCCGGACTGGATCAATTGGTCGCTCGTGTTGCGAGCAACACGCTATACAAACGCTGTTTTCGGCTCTATGATGCAGGTAATTTCTGCGTATCTCTGACGTATCCATCGGGCCGGGCTGGAGCATGTGGACGGATGTCCCTGCTCGGTGGGCTCAGATGCCGAGATGCGTCGCCCGAAACGTCGCGGACGGATCTCCTCCACGTCGCGATACTTCCGCGTCGCGCGAGCATCCATCCTTCATAGCGTCAGGACAGCCAGATGCTGCGTCGGATTTCCCTGGTGTTGTTCCTCCTCTCAGCACTTGTCACGTTCGCTGCGCCCGTTCCAGCTATCGCCGCGCAAGACACCGCCACGGACTTCGTGCCGGGCGAGCTATTGGTGAAATTTCGGGACGGGGTTCGGTCATCGGACATCGCCAATATTCTTCGCGACTCAGGGGGGCGGACTCGGAGAACTGTTCGAGGCGTCGATGTTCAGGTAGTGTCGGTGTCGCGTGGCACCGAAAAGTCCCGGCTGGAACAACTTCGGCGCAACCCGCTGGTTGAATACGCCGAGCTGAACGGCATCTACAGCGCGGTCGCGATGCCAAACGACCCGCGCGTTGGTGAGCAGTGGCAGTATGAGAACACGGGCCAGACGGGCGGGACCGCAGACGCCGATATCGATGCGTTCGCAGCGTGGGATGTGACCCAGGGCAGCGCCAATGTGGCCGTTGCCATTGTGGATACGGGCATCGACTCGAGCCATACCGACCTGGCCGGCAAGGTGGTGAAGTCGGTCAACTTCTCCAGCAGCTCGACGGCCGAGGACCGCTACGGACACGGCACCCACGTCGCCGGCATCGTGGCGGCGACAACGGGCAATGGTCTGGGCGTCGCCGGGACGTGTCCAACGTGCGTGCTCTACAACGTCAAGGTGCTGGGTGATGACGGCAACGGCTCGTGGGCAGACATCGCCGCCGGGATCAACTGGGCGCTCGACAACGGGGCCAAGGTCATCAACCTCAGTCTTGGCGGAACGTCCGGTTCGTACGCCGTGCAGTCGTCGATTAACAACGCCTGGAGCAGGGGCGTCGTCATCGTCGCTGCATCGGGCAATAGCAACACATCAAGGGCGTTCTATCCGGCCTACTACAGCAATATCATCGCGGTTGCCGCGACCACAAGCCAGGACCAGAAGGCAAGCTTCTCGAACTATGGCAGCTGGGTGGATGTTGCCGCTCCGGGCCAGAACATCCTCTCCACAACAATGGGCAGCACCTATGGCCTGATGAATGGCACGTCGATGGCAACGCCGTTTGTCTCCGGGTTGGCTGGCCTGCTCTGGTCGACACCGTACGGAACGAGCGCGACTGCGGTTCGCAGCCGACTCGAATCTACTGCCGACCACATCTCGGGGACCGGTAGCCGCTGGGCGAATGGCCGAATCAACGCCTGCAAGGCTGTCAGCGGGCGCTGCGATCAGGTGACGACTGGGCCGACTGTGTCGATCGCCAGCCCAGTGAGTGGCACCATCGTCACGAATCCGAGCGCCTCGCTCCTTGTCCAGGTCGCGGCGAATGATGCGACGGCGTCGACCGGGTCACTCTCCGTCTCGATCAGCGTTGATGGTGGCCCCTGGAGCACGGCTGCCTGGAACGCGTCCAGTTCGCGATACGAGTGGAGCTGGAACGTCAGCAGCGCAGCCACCGGGCCACACGCGATCCGTGCGCGCGCGGTGAATGCAACCAACGACAGCACGATCACTTACGCAACGAACATCAGGATCGTTCGATTGAACGCGTTACCGGGTACATTCCAGGCTGAGGACTACGGCGGCTTCTCCGACAACACGGCTGGTAACTCAGGCGGCGCGTACTGGGATGATGATGTCGACAAGGAGGCCTGCTCCGACGGCTCTGCCTGCTTCGATGTTGGCTGGATTGAGACGGGCGAATGGCTGTCGTACTCGGCGACGATCGCCGAGGCGGGCAACTATACGTTCTCGTTCCGCGTCGCCACACCGAATTCGAACGCGACGGTCCGCGTGCTGGTCGATGATGCTGACGTGTCCGGGCCGATCGCGATCGCAAGCACCGGGGGCTGGCAGACATGGGCGAATACGGTCAGCGGCGCGGTGGCGCTGCCAGCCGGGTCGCACACGCTGAAGCTTGTCTTCGGCTATAGCGGCTCGAATCCCGGCTACCTGTTCAATCTGAATTCCGTTAGTGTCGCGTCCGCCGTTGCGACTGATACTCCGCCGACTGTTGCCATAACCAGCCCAGACGGGGCCGCGCCGGTCGTTGGCTCGGTCAACGTCTTGGCCACTGCTGGCGACGATGTCGGTGTCACCAAGGTTGAGTTCTTCGTCGACAGTGTCTCGATTGGTGTCGATACAAACAGCAGTGACGGCTGGGGTATCGTATGGGACTCCAGCAGCGGCAGCGATGGGGCACATGTTCTGACTGCGACGGCGACCGATACGGCCAGCCAGTCAACGACGAGCGCGGCCATTACCGTGAACGTCAAGAACATCAATTCGCTGCCAGAGGCGGTTTTCACGGCGACGTGCGGCGGACTTACCTGCGCGTTCGATGCGAACGGCTCGCGAGATCCCGACGGCTCAGTGACGAGTTACGACTGGACATTTGGTGATGGCTCGACCGGCAGCGGCGCGGCGATAGATCACACCTACTCCGGCGCTGGAAACTACACCGTAACGCTCACCGTAACGGACAATGCTGGGGCGAGTACGCCAACCAGCCAGACGGTCAATGTCGCCGCTCCGGCGACGACGATGCGCATCGGCGACTTGGACGGCAGCTACTCCCGCTTCTGGATCTGGGCGAGCCTGACCGTCAGCGCTCGTGTCGAGACAAGCGACGGCGCTGCGGTCGCGAATGCAACCGTCAGTGGAACGTTCCGGCAAGGGACGTGGTCAATTCGCGCATCGTGCGTGACCGGCACGGCCGGCGTTTGCACGCTCTCGTCGGGCACGCTGCCGTCCAGCACGAGAGCCGCGAGTTTCAGCGTTGATTCGGTGACACACGCGACACTGTCGTATGACGCGACTGGGAACCACGACCCGGACGGCGATAGCGACGGGACGACGATCAACTTCACGATGCGCTAATGCCTGCTCGCTGATCGGGCCGCGTTTGCCCAGCACGGAAGCCGGACGCGATGTCGCCACAATTTCAGTGGCGACATCGCTGTTCCGTCACAGACCATTGCTCTTGACGTTAGCGAGTGTTGACTCGTGGTCGCAGTGGTGATAGAGTCGTTCGGTATCGTTCATGGCGCGATGCCATGGAAGGGGATTTCGTGACGTTGATGTTCCGCGAATTGAGGACGAGGCGAAGCAGGCGCGGTTAACCGCGATCTGTTGTTTTCGTCGTCCGTTTCGATTCGTCTGGAGCCGGTCATGAACCCAACGTACGTCTTCTACTACTCCACAACTGCGGATTTCATCAACTCCATCCATGTGACAGGTGCGTGTGCCATCAGGTGCAGGCGCTACGCCTGACGCCCGGCACTCCGGTCTGTTTCCGGTTTTCGCCAGGTGATTCAGGCAGAGGACGCCATGACGATGGCTGACGTTCTGTCACAAGCGCTTATGCCTGGAGTTACCGGAGACACTGATGAAAGACCTGCTGCGAACCTCGGACCTCTCGATCGACGATATGAACCTGGTACTCGACCTTGCGGCCGAGTTGAAGAACAACCCCATGAAGCACCACGGCCTGCTCGCTGGTCAGACTGTCGTGCTCTACTTTGCCAAGCCCTCGACGCGCACCCGGTTCTCGTTCGAAACGGCTGTGGCTCGCCTGGGTGGCATTCCGTCTTCGGTCAATTCCGCTGACCTGCAGATCGGGCGTGGTGAGACACTCGAAGACACCGCGATGGTCGTCAGCCGCTACGCCTCGGCGTTCGTCATCCGCACCTACGCCGATGACGATGTCAAGCTCGTTGCTGAGAAGGCGTCGATTCCGGTCATCAATGCGCTGACCGACCTGCATCACCCGATGCAGAGCCTGGCCGACATCATGACCCTCAAGGAGAAGTGGGGCACACTCAAGGGCAAGAAGCTCGCCTACGTCGGTGCCTTTAACAATGTCCTGAACAGCCTGCTTGAGGTGTCGGCGATGGCCGGGCTGTCGATCACTGCTGCGACGCCCGATGGCTATGGCCCCGATCCACTGATCGCTGCCAATGCCAAGGAGATCGCGAAGCTCACAGGGGCGACTGTCGAGCTGACGGCTGATCCCTATCAGGCAGTCTGGGAGGCGGACGCCGTCTATACCGACACCTGGTTCTCAATGGGCGACAGCGAGGAGACCCGGGCAAAGGCGTATGCCGACCTGACGCCGTACCGCGTCACGCAGGGCCTGATGACCGATCTGCCGAACCGGGACGCCGTGTTCATGCACTGCCTGCCGGTCCATCGCGGCGAGGAAGTGACCGCCGAGGTTATCGACGGCCCGCAGTCGATCGTCTTCGACCAGGCCGAGAACCGGCTGCACACATCGCACGCCGTTCTCTATGCACTGATCAAGGGACAGCTGAAGGGCAGCGCGGCGCAGCCGTCGCTGTCCCCAGCCGCCATCGCCACCGAGCATAAGGTCGCCGCCGACTAACCAGCCGCGCCCATACGCAATGCGCGTTGCCCCGCCGCCGTTCTGGCGCGCGGGATATCGCGCTGTCTGCTGAGTATTCCGAAGAGCGAGGCAGCCGTCTCACTCACCGACGCGGTTGTCTGCGAGGCGGCGGGTGGGAGATGGGTGCATTTGGCGGCGGACGCGTTTGAACGGCCAGAGGATGGCGGCAGTCCAACAAAGCACAAGCACCAGCCCGATGATTGACAGCGCCGCGCCCAGGCGTACTGATGTTGGGTCGTAGACCCACTCCAGTCGGTGTGTGCCACGCGGGGACCAGATGGCCGGTAGTGCGCCGTCGACCGTTTCGACGGTGACGCGTCGGCCATCCAGCTCGGCGTGCCAGCCCGGGTAGGACGGCCAGCCGAGGATGAGCCAACCTTCTTCGGTCGTCGTCCAGGTGAACACGCTGCGCTCACTCTCCCGCGACAACACGTTGATTGACGTATCGAGGCGCTGCATGCCGCTGCGGCGGAGCGGTTCGCCCTCCACGAGCGGGCGATAGAGGCGCGCTGGCGTGCTGTCGAGCGCGATGCGATAGATGTGGGTGTTGTCGACGTAGGCGATCTCCTGCAGGTCGGGATTATCGATCGGAAACCACGAGGCGACGACCGTCACGCCGAGCAGGGCGAGCAGTTGCGGGTCGGGGTCGGGGTACTGATACGTTGAGTAGTCTGGCTCGTAGACCTGAAATGGCGGCACCGAGAGCTCGTAGCCCTTCCAACGGTAGTCGCCGGCCTGACTCATGAGCCGGACGTGCGTCTCGATCAGCAGCGGGTCCTGCCCGTCGAGCGTCTCCAGCCCGAGCGCGACGGCGACCGGTTGACGGACGTTGCGCTGTGCGCCGTAGATGCGGCCGCCATCGGCCGCCGCGGCGATGCCAAGCTCGGCATCGTCAGGCGTAATGAACGGGCCGATATCGGCGACGTTTGTCAGATGATGTGTTGTCCAGACGAGATTGCCCGCCAGTGCCACCAGCCCGATAACACCGAGCACGCGCGCCACCGTTGGTGAGGCGTTGTCGACGCGCCGCAGGATCGCGGCGACGCCGAAGCCGGCAAGGATGGCGATGCCGAGAAGCCCGAGGAACCAGACCCGCGCGACGCCGCGGAAGCTGGCGAGCTCGGGCAGGATGTGGCGAGCGATCTTGAACACCGGTGAATCGACGCCAATGGCCAGGCCGAAGACGATGGCGAGGCCGAGCAGGAGCGGCAGCACAATCCGGCGCGCCGCGACGACGAGGCCGATGAGCGCCAGTACCATCACCGCCCGTCCCGGATCGAACATCGCCTCATGCGGCACGCCGGAAGGTATCCAGAAACCGGCGAGCGCCTTGAGCGCTGGCCAGACGGTCGTGGCGTCGGTCGTCCCGACGGCACCCTCGCGGGTCGAGTGGCTGGTGAATTCGAGCATCGGCAGGAGGTGGACGCTGGCGATGAGCGCCGCGATGCCTCCGGCTGCGAAGAGTCCGGCAGCCGAGCGCAGGGCGTCGCCGCGCCCGGCCACTCGACAGCGCTGAATGACGAGCCAGGCGCAGACGCCGGCCAGCATCAACAGTCCGTAGTAGGTGATCTGCGGATGACCGGCGAGAACGAGCATCGCGAGACAGGCGGTCAGCGCCGGTGCCCAGCGGCCGGGATGTCTGACCGTCAGCCAGGCAGTGAGCGCAACCCAGGGTAGCCATGCGACGGCCTGCACCATCGTCAGGTGACCTGCGCCGAGGTGCGCGACGAGCCGTGGCGTTGCCTGCCAGGCGACGGCGGCGAACAGCGCCGGGAGCTTTGGCAGACCGAACGCAAAACGGGCCAGCAGCAGCATACCGATCCCCGCCAGCAGCAGGTGGTCCATCATCGTCAGCAGCAGATAGTTGCGGACGGAAAACAGCCGCAGGAGCTGTGTCGGCGGGTACCAGAGCGCGGCGAGCGGATCGCCGGAGAGCGGCCTTCCGCCGCCGTAATGATCGTTCCAGAGCGGAATGTCACCGCGCGCAAATGCCTGCTTGATCGTCAGCGCGCTGGACCAGTGGCTGAGCGGCAGGTCGCTAGCATGGTAGACGCCGGGGAGCTTGCTGCTGTCGATCGGCGCAGGCCAGACGATCGCGAGGGCCAGCCCGAGCAGCACGAGAATAGCTGCCGACCAGCCCAAAAGCCCGGACCACCGCGTGCTCATCCGTGGCGTCTCCATGTCGCGCTGCGGTTGCATGTGGCGTGCCAGCCGACGGAGTGCAGTCGTCTTGCGAGCGACGCGATCGCGTCACGGATCAAGGGTTAGCACAGCGGCACGGGGGCGTCGTTTATACGAGGCCCCCATTTGAGCGCTTTGGCGGTGGGGGTGGCGTGGCGAAGACGAAGAAGATCGAGCCGAGTGCCGCGAATATGGCGAGCAGCGTGAAGCCGTACTCGTAATTGCCGAAGTGGTCAGCCATGCCGCCGGCGATCAGAGGGCCGGAGACCATGCCGACGTTGATGACGAGGCTGGAGAAGCCCATGATCGTGCCGAAGTGGCGGCGGCCGAAGTAGTCGGCTCGCATCGCCTGCATCAGCGGGCCACGCATACCCCAGGCGATGCCATGCGCCAGCGTGAAGACGATGACCCAGGTGAAGGCGTCGCCCCAGGCGAGCGCCAGCAGGCCGGCGGAATGCCCGAACATCGCCAGCGCTGCGATCTTGCGTTTCTGGAAGCGATCGCCGAGCACGCCGCCGACGATCTGGCCTATCGCGGTGATCAGCGTTAGCACGGCGACGACCGTCGCCGCCGAGCCGAGCGACAGACCCCGGCTCTGCTCCAGGTGCAGGATCAGGTGGACCATGACGGCCGAGACAACCAGCAGCGCCGACGCGTGGCCAAACGAGATGAGCCAGAAGGCGCGTGTGCGCAGCGCCTCACGCGCTGTGAAGTCGATGCGCGTGGCAACGTCGCCGGTCGAAACAACCGGCGATGCAGAGCCGGAGGCCAGGTCGTCTTCCAGCGCCCCATCCGGACGCAGACCATGCTGCTCGGGATTGGTGCGCATGACCTGTGCGAGGGGCAGGCCGATGGCGATGATGATGATGCCGGAGACGAACGCCGTCTGCCGCCAGCCGTAGGTCGCGAGCGACCAGGCGACGACTGGGACGAGCATACCGCCGATGCTCATGCCGGTCTGCGACAGGCTCATCGCGGTCGCGCGGCGACGCTCGAACCATTGCACCAGTGTCGTCGTGATCGACATGAAGCCGGCCAGGCTGGAGCCGACGGCCATCATGACGAAGACGCCGTAGAACTCGATCAGCGAATCGATGCGGCTGAAGAGGATGAACCCGCAGCCGAACATGAGCATGCCGATGCGCATGACGCGCCGCGGCCCCCAGTGGTCGATCATCCAGCCCTGGATTGGTCCGAGGAGTCCACTCTGCACCGGCTGGAGCGAGTAGCCGAATGAGAGCGCCGTCTTGCTCCAGCCGAACTCGTTCAGCAGGACTGAGACGTATGCGCCGTAGGCTTGCTGGAGGAGGCCGGCCTGGAGCATCTGGACACCGGCTGAGGCGACGACGATCCACCATCCGTAGAAGATCCTGGCCGGCTTGGAACGTGTTTTTGATGACGCGGTCATGCGGCCGTGCCTTCGACCAGGTGGCCGGTCTCACGGTCTGGGTGAATCGGATCCAGCGACAGCGTGATCGGCTCTTTCGCGACGATCTGCGCCAGGATCTCGCCGGCGACCGGCGCCCAGCTCAGTCCGGAGCCGCTGAAGCCAGCACTGAGCAGCAGGCCGCGTCGCAGCTCAGTCTCGCCGATGTATGGGTTGCCGTCCGGCGTGAAGCCCATCGTCCCGCCCCAGGCGCGAACGATGCGGACACCGCGCAGGGCCGGAAGCGCTGCGACGAGCATCGCGAGTGTCTTGTGCAGGATATCGGGCGTCACGCTGCGGTCGTGCAGGTTGTCGCGACCGACGGTGTCGAGGACGCGTGAGCCACCGATGACAAACTTTCCGTCGCGCGTCTGCTGCCAGTAGTTCGAGCTGTTGTAAACGAAGTGCCCCATCGTGAAATTGAGCAATGGCGGAACTGGCTCGGTCACAACGATCTGGCCTCGCCAGGGCATGATCGGCAGGTTGAGTCCGGCGGTCGCAGCCAGCGGGCCGGACCAGGCGTTGGTGGCATTGACCACCCACTCGGCGCGGACGGTCTGGCCATCGACGACGACACCCTGAACGCGCCCATCGGCGATGATGAGCCGCTCGACCGTCGCGCCGGTGAAAATGCGCGCGCCGTGGCGGGTCGCCCCTTCGGCGAGACGATGGACGAGCTTGAATGGCCAGAGCCGTCCGCTGGTCGGAACCCAGCGCGCTGCAAGTACCTCGTCGGAGAGCAGCGGCAGGAGATCACGGGCCTGATCGCCAGTAAGGTACTTGTCGCCAAGGGGATGCTCGGCCGTGTCGAACTGCTCCTGCGTCGGCAGGTCGCGCTCACCGGGCGCGCCCAGCCAGAGCCGCAGACGACCGCACTGGTCGTATTCGAAATCGCCAAGCTCGCGCTCGACTTCGCGCAGGATCTCCAGCGAGCGCAGTCGGTGCTCGACAATGCCACTGCCGTAGTTGGCTTCGACGCCGGTCTGGCCGCCATTGCGGCCGGTCGCTCCCCAGGCGAGGTGTTCCTGCTCGAAGAGCGCGACATCAATGCCGCGGCGCGCCAGCTGCCAGGCTGCAGCGGTTCCGGCGACACCACCGCCAACAACGACAACTGAGACCGACGATGGGTACTCGGACGTCGTGGTGCTCATTCTTCCCCTCCCCCTCTGACGGTTCGTATCCGTCAGGCTGGCAAGGGTCGCAGCGAATGGGCCTTGCGTCAATGGGGAGGCGCTGACCGAAGCGGGCCGATCTATCAGATCGGCCCGCTTCGATTGGTCGTTAGCCAGTCAACTTTTCGGAGCGGAGCGCGCGCGAATCGAGCAGAATCGGGGCCGGGTGGTAGCCGTTTGTGCGCGGCCGCAGGAGCCGCCGATTGTGATCGTCGATGACGATGGCCTCGATATAGCCACTGGACCGCTGCGGAAGCAGCTCACCGATTGTCTGCGAGAGCGCTTCGTTCAGCGCGTCGATCACGGTGCGCAGCACAGGCGTTTCGTGCTCCACCTCAATGAACAGACGCAGCGGCTCATCGAACGACGCGCTCGCCGGACTCGTGTCTTCCGCTTCGGGCACGTCCTGCTCTTCGTAGACCGCGATGACGTGCGCGTCCATCGACAGCAACGCTGCGGCGATCTGCCGCCCCAGCTCGAAGCGGAAGTAGCCTGTCGCGAGCGGGTCACCCGTGAGCAGTCGCGCGCGGGTGTCGCGCGCGGCGCTCAGATGCAATCGGCCGGTCGTTACCGCTGTCGCCGCGTCGATCATGTTATTCGTCGTGTCCACCAGGTCGACAGTCAGGTAATCCCAGCCAGCCATACTCAGGACTCCGCGCTGGAATATCCGCGCAGCTTGGCTGCGGCGACAACGCGCTCAACCGCGATCAGGAACGCGGCCTCGCGCAGCGTGACGCTCTCGGCATCAGCGCGCTCGAAGACCTGCTCCACCGCAGCGCGCATGCGATCGTCGAGGCGGGCGCGGACATCATCGAGCTTCCAGTGCTCGCCCTGCAGACCCTGTAGCCACTCGAAGTAGGAGACGACAACACCGCCGGCGTTGGCCAGGATGTCCGGCACGGCCTTGATGCCGCGCTCGGCGAGGATGGCTGCGGCCTCTTGCGTGGTCGGGCCGTTCGCACCTTCTACGATCAACCGGGCCTTGATGTCGTGGGCGTTATCGATGGTGAGCTGGCCCTCCAGGGCAGCCGGGATCAGGACATCACAGCTGAGCGTCAGGATTTCGGCGTTGGAGATCTGCTCGGCATCCTCGCCCGGATAGCCCTCCAGCAAGTGCTTCGGATGGTTGGCGACGTGGGCGTTGATGCGGGCGATGTCCAGCCCTTCCGGATTGTAGAGGCCGCCGCTGACATCGCTGATGGCGATGATCTTGACGCCCATCTCATTCAGGAAACGGACGGTGTCGGAGCCGACCTTGCCGTAGCCCTGCACGACGACGGTTGCGCCCTTGACCGTGATGCCGAGGCGTTCCATGGCCTGCCGCGCGACGTGGGCAACGCCACGACCGGTCGACTCGCCACGGCCTTCGCTGCCGCCGAGCGCGATCGGCTTGCCGGTGACGACAGCCGGCTCAAACTTGCCGACCTGGCGCTCGTACTCGTCGACGAACCAGCCCATCGTGGCGTCGTTGGTGTTGACGTCCGGTGCGGGGATGTCGACGTGCGGGCCGATGACCGGCGTCAGGCCGGCGGCATAGGCGCGCGTCAGCTCGATTAGCTCGCGCTTCGAGAGTGTGCTCGGGTCGACGGTTACGCCGCCCTTCGCGCCGCCATACGGCAGGTCGAGGAGCGCGCACTTCCAGGTCATCAGGCTGGCGAGGCCGCGTACTTCGTCGAGGTCGACATTGGGATGATAGCGAACACCGCCCTTGGCCGGACCGCGCAGCCGCGAGTGCTGGACACGGTAGCCCTGAAAGACCTCAAGTCGCCCATCATCCATCTCGACCGGCATTGCAATCGCCAGCTCACGCTCCGGCGTTTCCAGAAGCTTGAGCATCCCGGCGGAAATGCCGAGCCGTTCTCCGGCTGCCCGAACCTGAGCCATTGCATCGCGCAGCAGGCTCGATCCGGCGGATTGATGGGCGACGGTTGACCTTTCGGCGGTAGTTGTCTGCATGTCTCTCTCTCAATTCGTCGCTAACGCCGCGCCACGGCCGGGTGGCGCTTCTCCTATCTTGCGCAAAGCGTCATGAGAGCCGCATGAGATTCCCGGTCCGAGATATGGGAAAACCATGAGAATTCATCAACATGCTTGTCAGAATCGCATGTTTCTAATTGTTTCCCACTTTTTTCGGCGTACGAGAATGCCGCTGCGGCATTACGCAATACGCAATGAAATACGCATTTCCCGGGCCATCATGACAATACCGCGACCTGCATCTCCAGCAGATGCAGCATCAACGTATGCCCAACTGTCACACGTGCGGCTGCGTGTGCGCTCCGGTGTCCGTCATCAGCTGATAGCCGACGCCGGGTGTCGTCACGAGATAGCGCGGGGAGGTGGGGTCGGGCTCAAGCTTCTGCCGCAGATAACGGACGTAGGTACGCAGGTAGTCGACCTCGTCGCGGTATTCCGGCCCCCAGACCTCGGTCAGCAGGATTGAGTGTGGCACGACCTTGTTCGCATTGCGAGCCAGGACGACCAGCAGCTTCAGCTCTGTCGGTGTCAGATGGATCGGCGCGGCGCTGCTGACGACCTGATGGCTGGCGATGTCGACCTCGATCTCGCCGATGCGGATGCGCGGCGGCATGACGGCCGAGACGCGCGTGCGCCGCAGGACCGCCTTGACGCGGGCGAGGAGCTCGCGGGCGCTAAACGGCTTGGTGATGTAGTCGTCTGCGCCAGCCTCGAAGCCCAGGATCTTCTCTTCCTCGTGCGTGCGAGCCGAGACGATGATGATCGGCACCATCGAGAACTCGCGGATGCGGCGGCAGACATCGTAGCCATCGAGGTTACCGGGCAGCAGCAGATCGAGCAGGACAAGATCAGGCGGCTCGAGTGTGATCTGCTCCAGCGCGCGCTCCCCTTCCGGCACGACCCGGACGTGGTAGTGCGCCGCCTCGAGGATCGAGCGCAGCAGCCGGACGAGGGCCGGCTCGTCCTCCACGATCAGGATGCGCGCGCCGGCCGGAGCCTCCAGCATTGGCGATGGATCGGGCAGCAGGTTAGGCATCGCGGCTGTCCGTCGTGGGCGGGCTGTGGATCGGCAGGGTGAACGACAGGGTCGTGCCGCTGCCGACGACACTCTCGGCCCAGATGCGCCCACCGTGTGCGCGCACGATCGATTCGCTGATCGGCAGCCCGAGGCCGGTTCCGATGATGTGCTGGCGGTGCTCCGGCGAGGCGCGGTAGAAGCGCTCGAAGAGCTTGTTGAGATGCTCGGGCGCAATGCCGATCCCCTGATCGACAACGCTGATGATGACCTCGGATGCGCGGCGCTCACCGCGGACGACGATCAGTCCGCCATCTGGAGAGTACTTGACTGCGTTGTCGATCAGATTGGTCAGGACTTGCTCGATGCGGGCCGGGTCGGCCTCGATGACCGGGAACGTGTTGGAGAACATCTGGACGAAGCGGTGGTGCTTGCTCTGAATGCTGATGCGCTCGATCACGCGGCGGGCGATGGGCGGGAGCAGGATTGGTTCGATCGTTGTCCTCAGCAGACCGGCGTCAATCGCTGCCGATTCCAGGATGTCCTCGACAAGGCGGGTCATGTGGTCGGCCTCGTCTTCAATCGTACGCAGGAACTCATCGCGGGTGTCGCTATCCCACTCGGCACCCTCAATGCGCAAGGCCGAGGCGAAACCCTTAATCGACGCCAGCGGCGTGCGCATTTCGTGCGAGAGCATCGACACCAGGTCGAGCTTCAGCGCCGAAGCTTCCTTCACCTGCCGCTCGGTGTCGGCGAGTGTCCGGCGATGCGTGCTGATCGTCGTCGCCAGGAGTTGGGCGGCGGCCGCGACCTGGCGCGGGTCAGCAGTCTCCCCGGCTCCGAGAATCAGTGTGCCGATCGCGTCGCCATCGGCAATCAGCGCGACGTGTGCGGCGTCCTGCCGCTCCGGTGGAGCGAGGACGATCTGTGGTGGGCAGCGCAACCCGAGTGCGCGAGCGAGGAGCGGCGGGGCGACGGCAAGCACGTCATCGACGCTTGTTGTCGCCAGCAGCGCCGTTGCCAGATCGTAGACTGCGTCTGTGTCTATCGGCATGGGTCGCCACGCCTGACTCATCACCGGCTCGCGAATTTCACTCACACTGCGAGTATACCGACCGCAATACCCGACTGTACGCTGACCGAGGCCGTGTGTCCGTCGATTGTCGCCCATCCGAAGCGACCGGATGGCGTGATATATGGAAGTAGTCGCCACCGTCAATTGAGAAGAGGCAGGCATGGCCGAGACATCATCCGATGCCGAATCGCTCGCGCTGCTGACCTATCTGGATGGCCAGCGCCAGCATGTGATCGAGGTTCTCAGCGGACTCGATGATGACGACCTTCGTCGCCCGGTACTACCATCGGGCTGGACGAGCCTGGGGCTGGTGCAGCACCTGGCGCTCGATGTTGAGCGCTTCTGGTTTCGCGCTGTCGTTGCCGGTGAGCAGAGCGTCATCGCAGGGCTGGACGCGACACGGAACCCGTGGGAAGTCGACCGCAGCATGTCGGCCGAATCGATCTTCGAGATCTACCGCAACGAGATAGCGCTAGCGAATGCGATCATCGAGAACACAGCACCGGACGCGCCGCCGGCCTGGTGGCCGGACGATCTGTTCGGCGACTTCCGGCTGAATACAGTGCGCGAGATCATCCTGCATGTCATGACCGAAACAGCGACCCACGCCGGACATCTCGACATCGTGCGTGAGCTGATCGACGGGCGGCAGTGGCTCGTTCTCACTGAGTAGACCACGGGTCGCAGCGCGTCGGTGTCGTTGACATCGGCACCGACGCGGCTACGATGCCCGAACGACGGATGTGATTTGGAAAGGATCGGCCAGTGGGGATTACCTTCGGGATTCATGTCGGCCAGCAGAACATCTCGATCGACGACCTGCGGCGACTCTGGACGCTGGCGGACGAGAACGGCTTTGGCTGGCTCTCGATCTGGGACCACTTCTACTGCGCGACGAGTGATGCCGACCCGCACTTTGAGGCTGTCGCGCTGCTCGGTGCGCTGGCGTCGGAGACCAAGAATATTCAGATCGGCTGCATGGTCTTCGCGACGCAGTTCCGCAATCTCGGCCTGCTGGCGAAATCGGCAGTGACGATCGACCATCTCTCTGGCGGGCGCTTCGAGTTCGGGCTGGGCGCAGGCTGGCATGTGCCGGAGTTTGAGGCGTTCAACTACGAGTTCGGTACGCCGAAGGAGCGGCTCGACCTGGTCGAAGAGGGCATGCAGGTCATGCGGAGCTTCATGAATCAGGAAGTCACCGACCATCATGGCGCTCACTTCGACTTCACCAATGCCTATATCAACCCCCGACCGGTGAACGGCACGATCCCGCTCTGGATCGGCGGTCTCGGCGAGAAGCGCACGGCGCGCATCGCAGCGCGCTACGCCGACGGCTGGAACGTCCCCTACGTCGGCCCCGGCGCGTTCAAGCACAAAGCCGAGGTGCTGGCGAACTGGTGCGAGAAGGAGGGGCGCGACCCGGCGGAGATCAAGATGGCGACGCAGCTCGGTTTCTTCATGGCCGCGTCGGACGATCCCGAGGTGATGCGCGCCGCCGAGGAAGAAATGAAGCGCAAGACGCCACACCAGACGCCATCCGGCCAACTGTCCGGCAGCCCGGCTGAAGTTGCGGAGCGCGTCGCGAAGTATCAGGAGGCCGGTGTCACCGCCCTCAACATTGCCTTCCGTCCGCCAGTGGACTGGGAAGCACTGGAGGTGTTCATCACCGACGTGATGCCGCAATTCAAGTAGCTGCGTCTGCAGCGCGTCGAGCGGGAGAAGGCCGCCTCTCCCTTTTGATGCGCCGTCTCGTTAGCGAACAACAACCGTCGTTCGACAGACTCCGGCCTTTTCGGTGCGGACGGTTATGTCGAGGGCGGTGCCTTCGGGGGCGGTGACGAGCCATTCGATCTGGTCACGGCTGTTATTGGGGTAGCTCGCGCCGAGGTGCAGGCTGGTGTACTGGCTGACGCGTCCAGCGAGGTGCTCGCGCTCCTGTTGGGTTGCCGGACTGCCGGGCAGGAGTGCGGCGTCGGCAGGCAACGATAGTTCGGCGATCAGGGGGCGACCTGCGCCCGAGGTGCGGTGGCGCTCGCTGCCACAGGTCGGCAGGAAGCCGTCGTTGCCAATCGTCAGCCAGACGCGATATGCGCCCGGCACGATCTGCTCCGTACCGGAGTCGATGACGCGCAGCCGGGGCGCAGTGCCCATCGCTTCGATTGCGAACGGGACGGCCCGCTCGATCTCCTCAGCCAGTAGTGGACCGGGCGGGTTCAGCAGACCGAACTTCATTTCCAGCCCGCCCAGCTCGACCGGCCCCAGCTGTGGATGCACGAACGGCTTCCAGGCGGAGACGCCACGGCCGCCGGCTTCCTCATCGAGGAAGCGCAGAATCTGCAGATCCTGCTCCTCGGTGCGCTTTTCCTCCAGATCGAGGAAGTTGTCGCTGCGCACGCCAGCGCGGTGGGCGAGTCCCCAGAGCTCGGTCATGAACGACAGGATGCCGAGGTGGTCGTAGAGCCAGTCGCTCTCGACGCCGTACGACGGCTTGCCGGGCTGGTACGGGTTGCTGTGGAACGGCGAGTAGCAGCGGAAGCCGGTCGTGGCCTCACCCATCGCTCCGATCGCATCGTAGGCGCGGCGGTCGAGGCGTGGGATCTGGTCGTCGGCGTAGTTTGCAGAGGCGCGCAGGATCATGCCGGCTGCGGTGTGGTGCAGTTGGGCGCCGTGGATGTTCGGATGCGCTTGCAGGAAGGCAGCGACGGCGCGTGTCTCCGGCTCGCTGAGCGGGTGCGGACCCGAGCCGAACTGCTTCCAGTGCGGTTGCCAGTCCGCCGGGAAGTTGCGATTGAAGTCGAGCGCTGATTGCGACGGGGCGAGCTCGATCGCGCCGCCCTTCCAGTTGCGGATGAGCCCCTCCGGCAGCACGAAGTAATACTCGCCGCCATATTCGCCCGGTCCACGCGGTCGCATGATGCGGTTGTCGCGCTCGGAGATCTTCCACGGACCGGATGGATCCTTGATCCGCATCGAGCCGATCAGGCCGTCGCCGTCGATGTCCTGCGGCTGTAGACCGTCCCATGTGGAGTCGGGCAGGTTGTGTGGAAACGGACGCGCGACGGAGCGCTCGGCAGCGCTGCTGGTCAGGAACTGCTCGCTGCCATCGACGGCGATGCGCGGGATGACGTAGAGCGCTGTCTCATCCAGCAACCGCCGGACGACAGGGTCCGTTTCATAGCGCGTGAGCAGATAGTGAATCGTCGCCAGCGCGACCGATGATGTCATGACCTCGGCGGCGTGGATGTTGGCGTCGATGTAGTAGGCGGGTTTCTCCAGATCGGAGCCGGTTGCCTGGTTGGTCAGTGTGACGACCCAGATGTCGCGGCCCTCGCCGCTGACGCCGATGCTGGTGCAGGTTGCCAGATGGGGGTGGGCGGAAACCCAATCGTGCAGCAAGGCAGTGAGCAGGTCCCAGGTGTAGTAGCGATCCGGGCGCCACTCCGCGGATGTTGCAAGGTAATGCAGTTCAGTGAAGTTCGGTTGTGCCATGCAATACGTCCGCTCTATCCATCATGTGCCCGCGATTGCTGGGCGCGATGATAGCCGATTCGTTCGGACGCTCTACTGGTGACGGTGAGTGATGGGGTGCTGATGATGGGGGGTGAAAGAGGGCGGACCAAGCGGTCCACCCTCTGTGCTGGTGCTAGGCGAGCTCGGCGGTGACGTTGAACGTCACGTTGCCCTTGAGGGCGCTGGACACCGGGCAGTTGACGCCTGCGCCATCGGCGGCGGTCTTGAACTCCTCGGCGCTCATGCCGGGGACGGTGCCGACGACATGCAGATCCATCGTCGTGATCTTCGGGCCGCCATCGAGCGAGAAGGTGCACTTTGCCGTGACGTCGAGCTTCTCCGGCGCGTGACCGGCACCGGCCAGCCCGGCCGAGAGGGCCATCGCGAAGCAGGCGGCGTTGGCGGCGGCGATCAGCTCCTCAGGGCTGGTGCCCTCCTCAGCCTCGGCGCGGTTCTTCCAGGTCACGCCGAGATTCGAAATCGCGCCACTGCCGACGCTGTTGATCGTGCCCTTGCCATCCATCAGGCCGCCGCTCCAGGTTACATTCGCGGTCTTGGTTGCTCCTGCCATCCCTGTCCTCCTTATTTGGGTTAATACAAACACGTCTTCGTTATTGGCAGGGTATCGAACAATCCGATGATTCGCAACGCAAGAGTTGTGAAAGTCAGGATGCGGAAGCGCCGTCGATCGTCGTTGATCGGCGGCGCTTCTTTTGCGGAACCTGGATATCGGCAGCGGTCGGATTGAGTCTGCGATGATCGAATCTGGTCACTACTTGACCTGAACGTTGCCGTGTCCGCCTCGCACTGCGGTCGGATACGGCTGCTCGTTCCACTCGTAGAGCTTCTGCCGTGCCTGATCGTTGCCGTGTCTGTCTTGCACCGTGGCTGGCCCTGGCAGGTAGAGATTCTGCTCCAGGAACGACGGATCAGCGAAGGGATCTGGGTTTGGCGGAGCGCTGGTCGTCGATTCTGGCAGATAGAGATTCTGATCCAGGAACTCCGGATTCTCGTATGGGGATCGAACAGCCGGAGCCGACGGATAGAGCTGGTTGTTCAGGTCGTAGAGCTTCTTCTGACGATCGCGCAACGAGCCGAAGGTATCTTGCGACGCTGCCGTGATCCCGTCCATCTGCTCCTGGAGGATGCCCTGACCGGCCATCTCCGGTGTGTGTGCAACGACCGGGTCGTCGTCGAGCGCGGCTGGTCCGCGTCGGCTCACGCCCTCTTGCTGCGCCTGGATGATGCCCTCACCTGCCTGCGCCGGGACGGGCGCTGCGACGGGCTTGGCCGTGCTGACGGTCGTCGTGCCGTCGTCAAACCAGTCTGAGATGCCGACCGGCCGGACGGCGTTGCCGAAAGCCATACCGATCAGGAAGGTGGCGACGATTGCGGCGAGGATTCCGAGGTCCTGGAAGCCGCCCTGCAGTGGACGATTAGCCGTTGACTGAGTTGCCATTGACGAGCTCCTTTCATCAGCTTCGTCGTGATGCGGGACTATCCGCAATTCGAAGCATAGGAGCGCAGTGGATTGGCATCATCGTATGGAATACGTGATCACATTGCGCATGCCGCAGTCGCGATATGCGCGCATTACGTATTTCTGTCACGCTGTTCATCGTGCGAGCGCAGGTGCGTCTTACGTAGGCGTGGGCCGGTAACGCTGGCATTCGCTGCTCAAGCTGGCTCGAGCGGCGAGGGATCTCATCCAGTTGGCTGCGTCGTTACTGGGAGGAACCGGTCATCCGTCCGCCGCACACGCCCTGCCCCTTCGTGTTCATGCGCTCGACCACGCACCCCTAGCCTTTGACATAGGACAGCTTCTCCGCGACGCGGCCATCGACGACGCGGAAGACATCGACGCCGCGCACGTGGCCCTCGCCCCAGTCGTAGCGCCAGCGGACGCAGACACGATCGTTGGACGCGAAGATATCTTCGGCGGTGAAGTGCGCCTGTGGGGATGCGGCGAAGAATTGCTCCCAGAACGCGCGCACGGCGTCCTGCCCAACGTGGCGCTCGCCGTCCGGGGCTGGTGATGTGTTCTCGAAGATACAGTCGTCGGTGAAGAGCGCCATGACAGCGTCGACGTCATGGCGATTGAACGCCTCGTTGAAGCGCTCGATTGTCGCGAGAGTTGCAGCACGTGTCAGATCGCTCACGCGGGCACCTCCTGAATGAATGCAATTGCTTGTCGTGGCGCCGAATCCTGAATTATTGGACATCGCCGATCGTCATTGCTTACGACCGGTAGCGTAGATGAAATGCGTCGCTGTTGTGTGGACGTCGGCGACGATGCCAACGCGACCGAGCGCTTCGGTGAATGGCTCCGGCTCGTCGTAGCGCTTGATGATCTGGAACGTCTCGCCGCTGTTGAGCCGCCGCGTCATCACCTCGGTCTCCGGTGGCGGGGGCGGCTGGTCGGGCGACGATGATCGCTCGTCACGCCGGCCATCAATCATTGCGAAGAGGCCACCCGGCTTCAGCGCGCCGGCGAGCTTCTCCAGAAATGTGTCGTACAGCGCTTCGGGGACGTGCGAGAGAAAGTAGCCGACGAACAGGCCGTCGTACTGGCGCTCCGGCTGCCAGTTGAACAGGTCAACCTGACGATAGGACACGCGGCCAGTGTGCCCTTCCGCCTCCAGGCGGGCCGAGTTGATGGCGATCATCTCCAGTGAGCCATCCAGCACGGTGATGTGGCGCACGCGCGGCGCCAGCCAGGTCGTCCAGATGCCGGTGCCGCCGGCGAGTTCGACAACATCGCCGGACCACGGCAGCGTCGTAAACGCCGCACGGACCTCATCCTGCTCGGCGAACCAGACCGTGTTCTCTGCATCGCCGCGGTCGTAGCGCCCCTGGCGCAGCCACCATTCGTCGTATTCGCTGGATCGCTTGTTGTAGTAGTCCTGTTGTTCGCGCAGGATCTCGTTCGCCATTGGCTCTGATACTCCTCGCCACTCACGATCGCGACGGGCCATACTCTACGCTGGAAGGTTCGAGGTCGCTCGCGCGGCCGGCCAGATCTGTCGTGGCAGCACGCTACAAGGGACACGCGAGTGCGTCAACACATCGCCAACTGGTTTCCGCTGATCCGCCCGTTCACGCTGACGGCCGGCGCAGTGCCGGTACTCGTCGGCGCGGCGCTGGCGGCATGGGACGGCACGTTCTACGCCGACCGGTTTGCCGCACTGCTCATCTGCTCGGTCCTGATTCAGGCAGCGACGAACATGCTCAATGAGTATGAGGACTACCATCGCGGCCTCGATACGCACGAGTCGGTCGGCAACTCCGGCAGCATCATCTTTGGCCATCTCACGGACCGCGCTGTGCTGCGCGGCGCGCTGGTGACACTGTCGCTGGCGTTGCTCTGTGGGCTGTACCTCGTCATCACCGTGACGCCGTGGCTGCTGGCCGTCGGCGCGGTGTCGGTGCTCGGCGCGTTCCTCTACTCCGGCGGGCCGAAGGCGGTCGCCTGGACGCCGTTCGGCGAAGCGCAGGTGTTCGTTCTGATGGGGCTGCTCCTCGTTGGGCTTGGCTATTATGTCCACATGGAGACGATCACCGCGCAGGTGATTGTCGCGGCGTTGCCGGTGTCGTTCCTCGTCGCCGCGATTCTGCTCGGCAACAACATCCGCGACATGGTGGGAGATGCGGAGAAAGGCCGCCGAACGCTCGTCATCGTCGCCGGACGGCGCGTCGGCATCGGCGTGCTGGCGGCGCTGCTGGGCGGCGCGTACGTCGTCATCGTCACGGCGGCGTTCGCGGGCGTTGTGCCCTGGACGGCGCTGCTGGCGCTACTCTCGCTGCCGCTCGCGCCGGGCATTATCCGGCGTTTCCAGACGACAACCGTCCCGGTCGCGCTGCATCCGGCAGTGAAGGGGATCGCCCGCCTGCATCTGGTACTCGGCTGCCTCTATGCGGTCGGGATCGCCCTGGCGACCATCGGCTGACATTCCGAACAGGAGACCGCGTGTCCATGGCTTCCACGCAATCCGGAGCACACCTCCCCCCGCCCGAGCAGAAGGCTGCCTACGTGCGCTCGATGTTCGCGCGCATCGCCGGCCGCTACGATCTGCTGAACGATCTGATGACGGCCGGGCGGCACCGCTACTGGAAGCGCGTCGCGGCACGAGCGGCTAACCCCTCCGGTGCGGTCGCGCTCGACCTCGGCTCGGGTACTGGCGATATCGCCTTCGCGCTAGTGCGGCTCGGGGCGACTGAGGTCGTCGCTGCCGATTTCGTCCCGGAGATGCTGGCCGGCGCTGAAGCACGCGCCGCGCGCGAGGGTGTCGCGAACATGCGCTTCGCGGTGGCCGATGCGTTGGCGCTGCCGTTTGCCGACGAGTCGTTCGATTGCGTCACCAGCGGCTTTCTGGTGCGCAACGTCGTCGACCAGGAGCGGGCATTCCGCGAGATGCTGCGTGTGCTCTGTCCGGGCGGGCGAGTGGTCTGCCTGGAGGCAGCGCGGCGGGATGGCGTCATCGGGCGCGTCCTTAGCGCCGGGTTCGGCGTGGTCGCACGCATCCTCGGCCAGGTCGTCGCCGGTGACCGCGACGCGTATTCGTATCTACCGGAATCTGCTGCGGCGTTCGCCAGCCCGAAGGAGCTTGCGGCAACGATGCGCCGCGCCGGATTCACCGACATCCAGTACCGCACATTCGGCCTGGGCCTGATCGCAATCCACCGCGCGCGCCGCCCGGCCTGAGTCAGGTCGAGGCGTAGACCGCGCGAGTCATCAGGCCAATGGCGAGGACGGTCAGGACGAAGCCGACCATCGCCCAGCGACGGGCGGCGGTGCCGTCGCCGGTATCGACCAGCGTGACCAGTCCCTGACGCAATGGCCCATCACCGATGCCAACCAGCGCGACAGCGATGACGATGCCAGCGATCACGAGCGTGCCCCACTCGCCGCCGATCAGGTTCTCGAGCCCGCGCGTACGTGTGACCAGGAAGACGCCGAAGAACATGGTCACCGCGCCGACGTAGGTCAGCGTTCGTGCTGCGCCCACTGCCAGTCGTGCCAGTCCGGCGCTCCGATCGCGTTCCAACAATGGGATGACTGCCAGCGCGAGAGCAGCGTACCCGCCCAGCCAGCCGGCGGCGAAGACGACGTGACCGTAGCGAACGAGCCAGGTGAGCGTCGTATCCAGACCCATCAGGCGCGGCCCAATCGACGCCCGACGAGCCATTCGCCGACGAGCGCTCCCGGAGGTCCGCCGGTGATGAGTACCGCGAAGGGGAACCACCAGCTCCAGAGGCCGTCAGCCGCAGCTGTCCCGACTAGCACCAGCAGCAGCACGAAGTTCGCGCCGTGGATCGGCCCGAGAATGCCGACCAGCTCGCGGTTACCAGCGAACGATGCCGCGGTCAGCACGACGAGCAGCAGCAGGTCCGCCAACGCAAACCAGCGCACAATCCGCAGGCGGCGCTTCGCGCGTTCCAGTCGCTCGGCCGGGGTTCCGAATACCTGCTCGCGCATTGATCCTGGTTGCGGCAGGCTCTCTGTATTCGCCATCCCGAACAGATCCTCAGTCTTCTGGTCCGTCATTCACACCATCCCGAAGCCTACGACTCGCGACATCGCCTGGCTATGAGGAAGGTCACTCCCCGCGGCATGTATACCGCATGATCGGTACGGGATCCCGAGGGTTTGGAGTTTCAGCGTGTCTCCTCCTCTGCGTCGGACTGTGTCGGACTGGTGGGAGCCCTTTCGGTTGCGACCTCAAGATGACAGGGGAAAGGGTTGGCTGTCGGGTCGGAATGCTCGCCATTGCTGGCATTGACGACCTCCTGGATTGGCAGCCAGCCCCTCAGCCTGTCATCTCGAACCGCAGTGAGAGATCTCCCACCAGTCCGACACAGTCCAACGCGGAAGACCGCCCTAGTTAGTGCGCTCAAAGTGACACACACAATGAGACGTCACCGAACAGACGGACGCTGCTATCCTGCGTCCAGGTGACCGAGGACGCAGAGAGGGGACGTGCTATGGAGCATCACGCTGATTTCGCAGTGCCGATCACGCACCGCCTCTGGATCGAAACGACACTGCCGCGTGCCCATGGTGGAGGCACAATTGGCGGACGCGCGATCGCGCTGGGCTGGTGGGTGGAATCCGGTGAGAAGCCGGGGGACGCGCCGCCACCGACCGGCACGCTCTATCTGATCGTCGACGAAGCGCAGGCAGGGCCACCCATCTGGGTCGCGCAGGGGAACATCGCGCGCTGCCGCTTCGAGGACTGAGCGCGCACCTGAGCCACGCCTACCGTAATTGGGGAGATCGTGCGACGATGTGGCCGCACGGGGATGCGGACACCTCGACTGGCGACAGGTGCGGACAGGATCTATCCACCTGCCGGTCGGCATCAGGAAGCACATCAGCGGGGGACTATCGTATATGCGCTACGGCTTCGTCATCGATCATCGTAAGTGCATCGGCTGCCACGCCTGCACGGTGGCCTGTAAGTCCGAGAATGAAGTTCCGCTCGGCGTCTTCCGCACCTGGGTGAAGTACACCGAGAAGGGCACCTTCCCCGACACCCGGCGCTTTTTCACGGTCGAGCGCTGCAACCACTGCGACAACGCGCCCTGTATCGAGATCTGCCCGACCAAGGCGCTCTATCGCCGCCCGGACGGTATTGTCGACTTCGATCCCAGCCGCTGCATCGGTTGTAAGTCGTGCATGCAAGCCTGCCCATACGATGCGATCTACATCGACCCCTTCACCAATACGGCGGCGAAATGTAACTACTGCGCGCACCGCGTCGATCAGAATCTGCTGCCGGCCTGCGTCGTCGTCTGTCCGACGAAGGCGATCATCGCCGGTGACATCGACGACCCGACCAGCGAGATCCATCGCATTATCTCGCGCGAGAATGTATCGGTCCGCAAGCCGGAGCAGGGCACTCAGCCGAAGCTCTTCTACATCGGGGCCGACGACGCCAGCCTGACACCGGAGGCGCTCTCGTGGGACAACGCCTACCTGTGGGGCGAGATCCGGCAGGATGACCGGCCCACCGAAGCGAAGCAGGCGGACGAGTTGCTGGTTGGCCCGGGCGACACGAAGGTCGTCTATGACGTTCATCACCCGAAGCCGTGGGGCTGGCGCGTGGCGACTTACCTCTGGACGAAGGGCATCGCCTCCGGTGCGCTGCTGGTCGCGGCGATCCTGCTGCTGTTCGGCTGGGCCGGCGACCGCAACACATTCGACATCGCTGCGCCGCTGCTGGGGATGATCTTTATCGCCGCGACGGCCGTCTTCCTGATTACCGACCTGAAGCGACCGGAGCGCTTCTGGTTCCTGCTGGCGAAACCGAACCCGACCTCGTGGCTGGTCTGGGGTGGCTACATCCTGGGCCTGTTTGGCGCGGTGGCCTTCCTGTGGCTGGGCGCGGCACTGCTCGATCTGGACGGCGTCCAGAATGTGCTGATGGCGCTCTCGATTCCGCTCGCAGCCGCCTCCGCAGGTTACACCGCGTTTCTCTTCGCGCAGGCCGAAGGGCGCGACTCGTGGCAGTCGCCAATGCTGCTGCCGCACCTGCTGGTGCAGGCCGGTGTCGCCGGCGCAGCGATTCTGCTGATCGGCGGCGGACTGCTCGGCGCAGACGACGGCGACCTCCGTGTGCTGGCCGGTGTGCTGGCCGGCGCGGTCGTCCTCTCGGCGGCGCTGCTGCTGATGGAGTACAGCGTCCCGCACGTCAACGCGCACGTCCGCAAGACGATCGCGCTCATCACGCACGGCCCGTATCGCAGCACCCTCCTCGGCGGCGTGCTGCTCCTCGGCACTCTCGTCCCTCTCGCTCTCGTCGCTCTCATGTTCATGGCTGGCAGCGTGGCGCTGCTTGGTGCTCTCGCTGGTCTGGCCGCGCTGGCTGGCTTGTGGGTGTACGAGCGCATGTGGGTCAGCGCGGGGCAGGATGTGCCGTTGAGCTGACCCCTCCCCCCAGCCCCCTCCCCTGCGAAGGGAGGGGGAGTAAGAGCGAAATGAGGTGAATGGTGCCGCGCTATGTAGTCAGGGGGCAGCGGATAAGTCCGGAGAAGATGGAGCTAGCGAAGCAGCTTCGGAGGAGCATGACTCCTGCCGAACGTGAACTGTGGCAGGAACTGCGTGCGAACAGGATGCGAGGGCTGCAGTTCCGTCGTCAGCAGGTGATAGCTGGATATATCGCGGACTTCTACTGTGACGCGGTCGGGATGATCATTGAGGTAGATGGCCTGATCCATGAGGCTCAACAGGATTGGGACGTTGAGAGACAACAGGCGATAGAGCAACTCGGGATCACAGTGCTGCGCTTCACGAACGATGAGGTGCTCGGCAATCTCGCCAATGTCCTTGAGCGAATTGGCGTGACGATCGACACACTGAGTCCTTCTCTGGCTTTCTCTCCCTGGAAGAGAGAACGGCCGGGACGTGAATAGCAGGCGATAGCTCACCTCTGTACTGAGGATATGCACAGAATCGTAGATGACCAGCCTTCCCCCTCCCTTCGCAGGGGAGGGGGCGAGGGGGAGGGGTCCGTAAATGGACGACACCGCAGCCACAAGTACACCGAACCAAACTCATCGCCCCGTCACCGAACCCTACTGCCCATCCGAAACCTCCGGCCTTTCGTCCTACCCGCCGCCGGAGAAGTGGGATGACTGGGTGGAGCTGGACGCGAAGGCGTGGCCGGAGCGAGTGGAGCGGCATTACACGATCGTGCCGACGATCTGCTTCAACTGCGAGTCGGCCTGCGGGTTGCTGGCGTATGTCGACAAGGAGACGCGCCAGATCCGCAAGCTGGAGGGCAACCCGTTCCACCCGGCGAGCCGCGGGCGTAATTGCGCCAAGGGTCCGGCGACGCTGAACCAGGTCAACGATCCGGATCGGCTGCTCTATCCGATGCGGCGCGTTGGTGAGCGCGGCAGCGGTGAGTGGGAGCGGGTGTCGTGGGATGACGCGCTGGAGGACATTGCCGGTCGGATTCGCGCGGCGCTGACCGACGAGCGCCAGAACGAAGTGATGTACCACGTCGGGCGGCCCGGCGAGGACGGCTATATGGAGCGCGTTCTCTGGTCGTGGGGTGTTGACGGGCACAACTCGCACACGAACATCTGCTCGTCGGGCGGGCGCACCGGCTACGCGTTCTGGATGGGGATCGACCGACCCTCGCCAGACTACGCTAACGCGCGCTTCATCCTGCTCAACTCGGCGCACCTGGAGAGCGGTCACTACTTCAACCCGCACGCCCAGCGGATCACCGAGGCGCGGATGAAGGGCGCGAAGATCGCGGTGATGGACCCGCGACTGTCGAATACCGCCTCGATGGCCGACTACTGGATGGCCCCTGCGCCCGGCACTGACACGATCGTGCTGCTGGCGTTGGCCAACATCCTCATTCAGGAGGATCTGTTCGACCGCGAGTTCGTCCGCAAGTGGACAAACTGGGACGAGTTCATGCGCGTCGTGCATCCCGCCGAGGAGCAGACCTTCGAGCGCTTCGTCGCGCTGCTGAAGGAGATCTACGCCGAGTTCACACCGGAGCGTGCCGAGGCGGAGAGCGGCGTCAGGGCGGCGATGATCCGCGATGTCGCGGCGGAGATCGGGCGGGCCGGCTCTGCCTTTTCGAGCCACAACTGGCGCGCAGCCGCGGCCGGCCATCTCGGTGGCTGGACCGTGCCGCGCGCGCTGTTCTTCCTGAACGTGCTGACCGGCAGTGTCGGGACGCCGGGTGGGACGATGCCGAATGTCTGGAACAAGTTCGTGCCGCGCCCGTTCGTCGAGCCAGGCAAGCAGAAGGTCTGGAACGAGCTGAGCTGGCCGAAGGAGTACCCGCTCACCCACCACGAGCTGAGCATCCTGCTGCCCCACTTCCTGAAGGAAGGTCGCGGCAAGCTCTCGGTCTACTTCAGCCGCGTCTATAACCCGCTCTGGACCAACCCGGACGGCTTCAGCTGGATGGAGGCGCTGCGCGACGAGGCCAAGATCGGGCTGCACGTCGCCCTCACCCCGACCTGGAGCGAGAGCGCCTGGTTCGCGGATTATGTCCTGCCGATGGGCCACGGGCCGGAGCGGCATGACTCGATCTCCTACGAGACGCACGCCGCACAGTGGATCGCCTTCCGCCAGCCGGTCGTGCGGGTGGCGATGGAGCGCATGGGCGAGGACGTCGCGCAGACGTACGACGCCAACCCGGGCGAGGTCTGGGAGGAGAACGAGTTCTGGATCGCACTCTCCTGGAAGATCGATCCGGACGGGTCGCTCGGCATCCGCAAGTTCTACGAATCCCCCTACCGCCCCGGCGAGATGGTGACGGTCGAGGAGTATTACCGCTGGATCTTCGAGAACTCGGTGCCCGGCCTGCCGGAGGCGGCGGCGGAGGAAGGGCTGACCCCGCTGGAGTACATGCGCAAGTACAGCGCGTTCGAGATCCGACAGGGGCCGTTCCGCAGCTTCGATGAGCCAGTGCCGGAGGCGGAGCTGGACGGCGCGATGACCGACGAAAACAACGTCATCATGAGCCCGTCGCCACGCCCGCATCCGGTGAACATGGTGCCGATGCCGGGTATGCCGCCGGGCACGACTGAGGGTCGCGCCGTCGGCGTGGTGGTCGATGGCGAGCCGAAGCGCGGCTGGCCGACGCCATCCGGCAAGCTGGAGTTCTTCTCGCGCACCGTCCACGACTGGGGCTGGCCGGAATATGCCATCCCGACCCACATCCCCAGCCACGTCGCGCCGGAGACAATCGACGCGGCGAAGGGCGAGATGGTGCTGCTGCCGAACTACCGCATCCCGACGCTGGTCCACACCCGCACCGGCAACTCCAAGTGGCTGAACGAGATCTCGCACAGCAACCCGCTCTGGCTGCACCCGAGCGACGCGCAACGCATCGGCGTCGATACCGGCGATCTGGTGCGGATCGAGACGGAGATCGGCCACTTCGTCGATCGCGCCTGGGTGACGGAGGGTATGCGGCCCGGCGTCGCGGCCTGCTCGCATCACCTCGGCCGCTGGCGCCTGTCGCCATCGATCGGCAACGAGCGCTGGTCGTCGGCGTTGGTGAAGATCGACGAGGACGGCGACGGCGTCTTCCGCCTGCGCCAGCTGGAGGGCGTCGGTCCGTTCGAGAGCGCCGACCCCGACTCATCCAAGATCTGGTGGAGCGATGCTGGCGTGCATCAGAACCTGACCTTCCCGGTCCAGCCCGACCCGATCTCCGGCGCGCACGCCTGGCACCAGAAGGTACGCGTCGTTAAAGCGGGACCGGATGACCAGTACGGCGACATCGTCGTTGATACGGTCAAGTCGCACGAGGTTTACAAGCGCTGGCTGGCGATGACCCGTCCGGCGCCCGGCCCCGGCAACCTGCGCCGTCCGCTCTGGCTGCTACGGCCGTACAAGCCGGACCCGATTGCCTTCCAGATCGACGGGCCGGTTGGGCGGCCTGAGCGGAGCTAGCGGTGGCCGACGACGGATTGCTGGATCGTCTCTCCAGCTGGTTGTGCGTGCACCCGGACAATCCGCTGCGCCGCTTCATGATCGGCTACTACCTCGTGGGGCTGGCCGGGCTCGCGGTCGCAATCGGATTGCGGCTCGCTGGTTTCAACTGGGTCTGGGTCTTCCTCGCCGCGCTGGTGGCTGCGACGGTCCCGGTCGTTCTGCCGATCATCGCGTTCGTGACGTTCCCGTATGTGCGCAACGTGCGCGGCATCCGGCGGGGCGACTATCTGGCGCACTGGCAGTATCGCAACGATGAGTGGGCGCGATTCGGCCAGCATGTCGAGCACGAGAGCCGACGGCTGATGCGGTTGTCGCCGCTGTTCGGCGGTGTGCTCGGCCTCTTCGCGGCTGGTTTCGCCTGGCTGGGTTCACGAGACTTCTCAACTGCGCTGCTGATGTACGGCATTATCCAGGGGCTGAGCCTCGTCGTGGCGTTGCAGTACTGGTTCGAAAGCCGGTCGCAGCGCACGGTGCATGGCGACGTCTACATCAACACGCAGGGTGTCCTGCGTCCGCATGGCTACCTCCCGATCTCCGGGCTCAACATCAGCCTCGTGGACGTTCGCGTCGAGCCGGCACCGACCGGCGTCACGATCATGCGCTTCACGATCGGCAGCCTGACGGAGCGTCTCGAGGCGCGGGAGCAGTCGTTCTCTATCCCGGTACCGGATGGTCGCGAGGACGAGGCTGTCGCGCTGGCCACGCGCCTGCTGCCCGGTGGCACAACAGATGACGACGTGACGTTGGCAGTTGGTTCGGGTGGCGCGAGCGGCGCTCGTGGTGAGACTGTAGACAGGATATTCACGCAAATCGCAGTTCGCGTTACGATAGCGTGAGACGATTGCGGCGGAGAGCGACGGCTGACCGACGGCTGTGTCGCCCGGGATGGGCCGGCGTAGCGCGCTTCGGTCAGGATGAGCGCGCCGGACTGACCTTCGCTGGCCAGCCGCCCGTATCGTCCTGCTGAATTTGACCAGCCCAGCTCGTCGGGTGGTGTGTGTTCCGGTGCGCGTGAGTGTGCCGGTGGTGGAGTGTAAGGAACGGTTCATGGCGCAAACAGTTGTCGCAAACCCATTCGCAGGTCTGGATCTGGACCGCCTGCGCACGCGGACCAGCGCGAAGTGGAACTTCTACGCGGACGATGTCCTGCCGCTGTGGGTCGCCGAGATGGACGCCTACATCGCCGAGCCGATCGTCAAGGCGGTCACCGATGCGCTGCAGAACGGCGACACTGGCTACCCGATGGGCAAGAACTATCCGGCAGCCTACGCCTCGTTCGCAGCCGACCGCTGGGGCTGGCAGGCTGATCCGGCCAACATGGCGATGGTCGCCGACGTGATGAGCGGCGTCCGCGAAGTGTCGCGCGCCATCGGCGGCGACGATGCGCCGATCGTCGTGACCCCGCCGGTCTACCCGCCGTTCTACGGCGTCGCCAAGGCGCTGGGCCGCGAGTTCGTGCCTGCGCCGCTGACCGCCGACTTCCGGCTGGACATGGACGCGCTCGAAGCGGCATTCGTCAAGGCGACTGAGGGTGGCAAGAAAGCGGTCATGCTGCTGTGCAACCCGCACAACCCGACCGGCACCGTCCACACCCGCGAAGAGCTGGAGGCGCTCGCCAGCCTGGCGAACAAGCACGGTGTCCGCGTGATCTCCGACGAGATCCACTCCCCGCTGATCATGCCGACCGCGAAAATGGTCCCATACCTGAGCGTCGCTGGCACCGAGAATCACTTCGCGGTCGCCTCGGCCTCGAAGGGCTGGAACCTGGCCGGCTTCAAGGCGGCGCTGGTGATCGCTGGCTCCGACGCGGGCGATGAGTTGAAGTCGTTCGGCTTCCACGGGGCGGGGCACATCGCCGCCATCGCCCACAGCGCCGCCATGAACGACGCCCGCGACTGGCTCGACGCCGCAATCGGTGGCATCGACGCCAACCGCAAGCTGGTCGGCGACCTGCTGGAGACGCACATGCCGGAGGTCCGCTACCAGCTGCCGGAGGCGACCTACCTCGGCTGGCTCGACTTCCGCGATCGCGGCCTCGGCGACGACCCGGCCGCCGTCCTACTGGAGCAGGCCAAGGTCGGACTCAACTCCGGCCTGATGTTCGGTGCCGGAGGCGAAGGGCACGTCCGCCTCAACATGGCCACCTCGCCGGAGATCCTCGAAGAGGCAATCGTCCGGATGTCCAAGGCCAAGGCCTGAGCCTCGCACACGCAACACGAACGGCCCGTCCAGAGTCTGGACGGGCCGTTACATTGCCAGCGTCTACGCTGGGTGATCGACGACGTAGTGCGTCACGACGACGCCCGTTGACACCGGCGTCGATTCCACCAGCCGCATGTTGACTCGCGTACCCTCGGGGAAGAGCTTCTTGCCGCTGCCGAGCACGATCGGATAGACCATCAGGTTGAACTCATCGACCAGGTCGTTCTCGACGAGCGCGTGGACCAGCACGCTGCTGCCATCGACGAGGATGTCGCCGCCATCCCCCGCCTTCAGCTCGCGGATCTGCTCGATCACGTCACCACTGATGAGTGTCGAGTTGCGCCAGGCGTCGGCCGAGGTCAGCGTGTTGGAGACGACGTACTTCGACATCTTGTTGAAGCCCGGCTCGTTCGGGTCGTCGTCCGCCATCGGCTCGAACGCCGTGCCGTGGATCTCCCACGTCTTGCGCCCGAGCAGGATCGACTCGCCCTTGCCGATCACCGCGGACAGCTTCTCCCAGATCGCATCGTCCCAGTACGACCAGGTCCACCCGCCGTACGGAAATCCGCCCTCGGTGTCTTCCTCTGCGCCCCCCGGCGCCTGAATCACTCCGTCCAGCGTGATGAACTCCGAAACAATGATCTTCCGCATCAGGGTGCCTCTCCTTCGGTGCTGCGAAAAGCGTTTACGTAGGGTAATCGAATGGGGAGTGGTGGAATTCGACAGTATCCTAGTTATCTTGTGAAGACTCTATTTCTCCGCTGGCATCCTGTGGATGACCATGGTGTTGATCAACATGCGTCTTGATTGCGATTGTCTGCACGCACGAGAGCACCTCAATGAACTCGTCGATCAAGTCATCCAAAGTCGGAAGCTGGCCATGACTACATCATATGGTCACGAGCCCATCGTATTCACAACCGCATGTAAGTCTGAAGCACTGTTTAGTAGCAGCGAAAGTCGTGGAACTGAGACAGGTCAACGGTGCGATCTAGCAACGCCAGACTTTCCGGCAATACAGGTTTATGTGCCATGTCGCCAATGATCAGAACGAGTTATTAGACGAGTGATTCTACTACAGCTCGTCATAAGCACAGCTTATTCTACACATCATATGGCTGTAGCACTGACATATCGTAGATCGGAAGGTTAAGTCCGTGCTTCCTGGACAGAATCAGAAAATCTCTCGTATCGAACGTAGCTATCGGAATTCTTAAAGCGCAATGATCAATTATGTCGCGCGATAACTCCACCAACATCGCATCCACACAATCAACAGGTATATCCGTCATGATTGTATGGATGCCATCCAGATGTGGGTTAGGATGCGGAAGCAGGATCGTCCGGCCAGGAGTATTAACCCATGACAATAATTTCATTCCGGCGTCGCGGTCACCATCTCGTCCAACAAGGAGTCCCCACGCTTCCACTACAACTACAGTTGGCAACAGTAGAACGCTTGGGTGTTCCTCTAATATCCATTGAGCGTGGAGAATACGATCAGGATCGTCGTTATTAGCGAAACCTGCATAAATCACATTGGTGTCGAGGATCATTGAATCTCTTGGAATCGGCCACGACAACGCTTGTATACCATAGTCTCGCATGAGAATTCCCTTAGTCGGTTGCATGATAGCAGTGGCTATTAGAAATCGCTATCATGCTGCGGCTCATGAATAACTGAAATTAGAAGTTCGTTGATGCGCTTTTCAAACGCGAGCGCTTCGGTATAATCTCCCGTAGTCGAGGCATCTAATGCAGATTTGGCCATTACGCCGAGCTTAAACGATATATCGGGATCATTCAAAACAGAATCAGGGACATATAGCCTTTCCAAGTGTTGAGGTTCATATTTTCGATAGCCGCCTCGGAACGAAGGTGCCAACTCAGAGATATATCCCGATGCTACTGAACTATTTAGGTACGCAAGCAATGGCCAAACAGTATTAGGGTCAAAGGGGACGACAGCTGTGCCCCCGACAAGCGCCGTAGTTCCTTCGGAATCAATGGAGAAAGACGTTTCTGGAGCGAGGTCTCGCATTACGAGCTTCGGGTTAAATAGCCATGATTCGGCTCGTCTTCTGACCAATTCATACCATCGCAGCCGAGTCGATCGAATACTTGCACGGCTCGCGAGGATGTCGTGATATATGTTTAAGTACGCCCATGTCTTGGGATACCGGTGCTGCATTTCAACTTCGGGAACGAGCGTGTCAAGTCGATAAGGGTAGAGCAGCCAGCGACTATGACTTAGCGCCTCGTACCGCCGTATATCAGATCCAAATGCGACTGGGCGCAGCAGGTCTGTTTCAATAATAGCCGTTTCTCCGAGACCATTCGTGACTTTGGCGATATCACCATCCGTCGATTCGATCGTCAGAATGAAAATGTCATTCGCCCCCGTGCGAATGCCTTGGAATATACTCGCGAGTTCTGTCAAAAGGGTGCCGTTTTCCTCCAGCAGAATGCGAAATAGTAATTCCCTTGTTGAGAGTAGAAGCCAAGGCGACCCTGCAGACGGATACTTGACATCGAACCCGGCGACAGCGTCTGATTGGACCTCGGTTCCTTCGATCAGTGCCTCGATGATCGCGCCGCCTAGGTAGCGTGCTTCTCCGATATCCCGAATGATCACGGCACGAAGTGTCTCGGGAGAGGGAGTGTCCGGGAAGAGTGGACGCGTGGCCACGATAGAGCCAATATAGGCACTAGTTCCGGGGAACACTTCATTCGAGCCGAAGTCGAGCACGCAGACAATACGTGTATCACTTATAAGGATGTCGCGGATTGTCTCGGCATCTCGATTTCGGAATAGGCGGTTGGGAACCACCATGCCTAATGCACCGCCTTCCGCTAATCGGCTGACAGCGAGCTCTACAAATAAGTATGAGTAGTCAAATCGGCCCTGTGCAGTTCGGAATCGGGCCGTCAGCGAGTCGCGTGAGGATACGTTACCTGCGGCAATGAACGGCGGATTTCCGAGCACGACATCATAGGCGTCGGGTAGTCGCTCCCATACATCAGCCCCGAGCGAATCGCCTTGGACGATAATGTCGTCGAGACTAGGTAGCGGAAGAGAACTTGGTTCTGTTGCCAAGCGATTCCATAGGTTAAAGCGAGCGATAAGTACTGCCCGATAGTCGATGTCTATGCCTACCACTCGCTTGCCGTCGATGATCTCACGCACCCAGTCGCGCTCTGGGTCTCGCATACGTAACTGCGGTAGAAGAACGTCAAGAGCTTTCGCGAGAAAGGCTCCCGAGCCGCACGCGAAGTCAACGATTCGCGGAATTGCATCCGCTTCATCACTGGATACTAGCGCCGCTTGAACAGCGCTCTCTGTCAAAGTTGCGACTAAGTAGTCAGGCGTGTAATAGATGCCCCCGGATCGCTTGACGCTAATCACTTCAATGTCGCGTTCGGGTTGATCGAGCAGTCTTAACTGAGCAGGAGGCGGTAGAGGACGAAAGACGCTTGCCAAGTACTTCTCATACGCGCGGCCCAGAACGTCTGCGTCAAGCCACGCGAAGTTGTATCTCTGTGATCCACTCGGTAATGACGGCGGGGTGTACAAGTCGCCAATTAGACCCGCTATGACGAAGTCGGGAAAGTTGTCGATCGTCGATTCGTCGAATAGTTGCGACTGAACTTCTTGAGCAGCAAGGTTTAAGATATGGCGCAGCCGGTCCCTTTGGAACCCGCCGTTGATGACTTCTCGTAGCGGAGGCACTGATGGTGCAAGTCCCCGATCCTCGACGACCCTCAGCATGAAGAGTTGAACGAAAAGCGTGTGGAGCGCTTCCTCGATATCTTTGGTAGCTCCGCTGTAACGATACGCCTCGCGCCGCCAGTACTCTAAATGGGCTAAAAGCGCGTCATCTACAGGCGTTAAGAAGCGATCTGCTTCTTGTGTCCTTGCTGCAATAGCATCAATACGACCGGCAGCAAGGCCTTCCGGTGTCAGCGCCTCAATGAGTTCAACATGGCGATCCACCGATGCCCATTGGATAGGAGGAAGAGAATACCAATCGCCGTTGCGAACCCGATGCGAGTTAAACACAATGGCACCGGTACTATCAGCTATCATGCCCCAGTGCACAGCAGAATGGTACGCATACAAGGCAGCGTCAGGAAGCCTGCGATCTTGAGCGCCGACGCCATCAGCAGCGAAGAGCATTGCTCTTTGCGGTCCGATATACCCTTGGGTAATCTGCAGAGACTCCGGAACTCTGGTCTCAACCAAACTCATCCTCGCAGGGTGTTCTCCCCATCCCAACGCATTGGCCAAGCGAATGCCAAATGCCGCTGATGAGTCGTCGCGGAACGTTGAGTTCCTTGAGATTTGGGCAATCGACTTTAGGGTCGTCTGCGTAAGAGTATCCATGACCGTCCATAATACCTCAGATGTTGAGAGGGGCAACCGAATCTGGGCCTCCCTGACAATCGATGATCTGTCTCGGTGTCTTTGCTTGTGTAAAGATCTCCCTTTCTTAGCGGCTGTGGGTACGTTTAGCAGAGTAGCGCACGACATATCGAGAACTTGGAGATCCTCGCCAGCCATTGTCGATCTTGCCGGGAAGGGCCTTCCTTAGCCGCTCTGTCTTCACATGAGTTCGTTGAAGTTGGTCGCCACCGCCCTATGATCCGCATCTAGTAGACGTCGGGTGGCCTGACTTCTGTCGTCTACCGACGGGACACGTATCGTGCCAAGTACTCACTTCAGTGTACGAACGTCATAACCGGCTGGACTATGCCCCGCAATTTGTGGCGAGCGTGCCTCAATCTACCAAGCAGATGGCGAACAGGCCAGTCTTCTGAATGTAGACTTAGCGCGATCCCGTCCCTGCATCTATACTGCCTCTTTAACCGTCCGATCCGCTCCTACACCTAAGGAGCCACCCCCAATGAACATCGGCCTCACCCTCCCCAACCGCGGCGTTCTCTTCGGCGTGACGACGCCGGCGGAGATGTTGCGGATGGCGGAGATTGCGGATGCGACGGAGGGGATAGCGTCGGTCTGGGTCGGCGATAGCCTGCTGGGCAAGCCGCGGATGGAGTCGATCGCGCTGCTGGCGGGGATCGCGGCGCGGACGAAGCGGGTGCGGCTGGGGCCGGCCTGCATGGCGAGCTTCGCGCTGCGCGATCCTGTGCTGCTGGCCTACCAGTGGGCCAGCCTCGATCTGCTGGCCGAGGGGCGCACGGTCCTCGTCGTCTGCACCGGCATCGTGCCGCAGGCGGGCGGACGGGTCGAGAACGAGCTGTATGGCCTGGAGCCACGCGATCGCGTCGGGCGCATGATCGAGTGGATCACACTGCTGAAGCGGCTCTGGACCGAGGAGAACGTCACCTTCGAGGGCAAGCACTATCGCTGCGAGAACATCACGATCGAGCCGCGGGCGACTGCGCAGCCGCACCCGCCGATCTGGATGGCGAGCAACGCCGGTCGCGGCGTCGGCATGGCTGGTGCGCCAGCCGATCGCGTGCTGGTCGAGCGGACGTTGCGGCGTGCGGTGAACCACGCCGATGGCTGGGAGACCTCGCTGTCGGAGCCAGACGACCTGCGCTGGCGGCTGGACTATCTGCGTGAGTACGCCGCGTCGGTCGGGCGCGATCCGGCGACGTTCGCGACGCACCTCTACCACAACATCAATATCAACGAAGACCGGGCGGCGGCGCTCGACGAGTCGAAGCGCTTCCTCGATACCTACTACACGACCGACTACCCACCGGACTACATCGCCTCATGGACGGCGGCCGGGTCGCCGGAGCAGTGCGCCGAACATCTGCGGGTGTTCAAGGACATGGGCTTTGACGAAGTGACGGTGCGGATCGCAGGTTGGGACCAGTTTGGTCAGCTGGAGCGGCTGATCGGCGAGGTACTGCCGCTGCTGGATGCGTGAGTGGGGGCGAGGCCAGGGCGTTGACTGGTGTGCGGACTGAGATTGGCGAGCACATAGGCCCAGCAGCCACCCACAACGCCTGTCATTTCGGGCGCGCACGCAAGGCATTTCCCCAGCGCGCGCCCAGGTAACTCTGTAGGAAATCTCGGTGTCTGGCGCGACGCCACCGCACATGTAGGGACGTATCGCATACGCCCGTTGAGCCGCCAACACCCTCGCTCGGCACCCGTCCGACGTAGCAAGCGCCCGGCTGTCGTGCCGTTGCCAACCCGACCGGCAGATGAATGCCTGCATGCTGGTGGTCCGGGGGGGGCGTATGCAATACGTCCCTACAGCGGCTGGGCTACCTCGCCTGTGAGTTCCGCCCTCCAGCCGATCGGTCGGCATGAATCCGGGAGTCCCCCATCACCGCCCCTTGAAGTTCGCCTCTCTGCGCTCCAGCGTCGCGGCGAGGCCCTCCTTGGCGTCCTCGGATTTGCCGCAGATCTCGCCGCTGCGGCGTTCGTTGCGCAGGGCGTCTTCGATGGAGAGCTGGGCGTTCTGGCGGATGTTCTCCTTGGCCAGGCCGATGGCGAGCGTCGGGCCTTTGGCGAGGCGTTCGGCGAGCTCCAGCGCGGTCGGCATGAGGTCGTCCGGCTCGACGAGGCGGTTGAGCAGCCCGTAGCGGTCGGCTTCGTCGGCCTCGATGATGCGGCCGGTGTAGATCATCTCCATCGCCCGGGCTTCGCCGATCAGGCGTGGCAGCAGATACGAGCCGCCGGCGTCCGGGCAGTAGCCGAGGCGGATGTAGGCCTGACCGAAGCGCGCTTTGGTCGAGGCGATGCGCAGGTCGGAGGCGAGGGTCATGTCACATCCGGCTCCGACTGCGACGCCATTCACCGCCGCGATGACCGGCTTCGGCAGGCGGTAGATGCGGCTGATGAGCGCGTGGGCCAGGTCGATCCAGCTGGCGGACGGCTCGTCGTCCACGTGGCCTGCGCCCCACTCTTTGACATCTGCGCCCGAGCAGAAGCCGCGGCCCGCGCCGGTGATGACGAGGCAGCGCACGCTGTCGTCGTACCTGGCGCGCTCGATGGCGTGGTTCAGCTCGGTCAGGTGTGGCGAGTTGAGGGCGTTGAGCGCGTCGGGGCGGTTGAGTGTCAGGATGGCGACCCCGCCCTGCTGCTCCCAGAGGATGTTCTGGTAGTCCACCGTCGACCTCATTTCGTGTGGCGTCCCGTTGTCCGGTACATCGTGCTGTCGTTGATTGCTGCTGGCGGACACTAGCGCAGGAATGGCGGCGCGGTCAAGCGATCTGGCGGTGCGCTGCGCCGAGATCGCGTTGCCCAATTGACAGGCTCTCGTCGGGCGCACTAGAGTGGGCCATCGCCACGAGCAAGAGTCTGCGTCCGAAGCCTTCGTCGGAGGACGGTGTCATGACCGACCAGCGCTCATCACCGGATCGGAGCAGCGACGTCGATGTCATCGTCGTCGGGGCCGGGTTCGCCGGCATGTACATGCTGCACCGTCTGCGTGAGCTGGGACTGGCGACGCGCGTCTACGAGGCCGGCGGTGATGTCGGCGGCACCTGGTACTGGAACCGCTACCCCGGCGCGCGTTGCGATATCGAGAGTCTGGACTACTCGTATTCGTTCTCCGCCGAGTTGCAGCAGGAGTGGGACTGGAGCGAGCGCTACGCCGCCCAGCCGGAGATCCTGCGCTACGCCAACCATGTCGCCGAGCGCTTCGACCTGCGGCGCGACATCACGTTCAACACGCGGGTAACGGCAGCACAGTACGACGACGCGGGGCGGCGCTGGGTCATCGAGACGGACAGTGGTGAGCGAGTGACGGCACGCTTCTGCGTGATGGCGCTCGGCTGTCTGTCGGCCGCACAGGTGCCGCAGTTCCCGGGGCGCGAATCGTTTCGCGGACGGACGTACCACACCGGCGCGTGGCCGCATGAGGCGATTGATTTCAGCGGACAGCGCGTCGGGATCATCGGCACCGGCTCGTCGGCGATCCAGATGATCCCGCTCGTCGCGCGGCAGGCGGCGCACCTGACTGTCTTCCAGCGCACGCCGAACTTCAGCGTCCCGGCGCAGAATCGCCCGCTCGATCCGGAGGTGGTGCGTGAGCTGAAGGCGCGCTATCCCGCCTATCGTCAGGAGCTGCGCGAGTCGCGCTCCGGCTACCTGAGCGTTCTGACGCCAAATAGCGAGCGCTCGGCGCTTGAGGCGACGCCCGAGGAGCGCGAGCGCGAGTATATGGCGCGCTGGCAGCGCGGCGGCTTCGGCCTGTTGGCCGGGTTCGCCGATCTGTATACGAGCCGGGAGGCGAACGACACGGCGGCGGAGTTCGTTCACGATCGCATTCGTGAGATCGTCGACGACCCGGACATCGCCGAAATGCTGCTGCCGCGCACCTACCCGATCGGCACGAAGCGCCTGTGCGTCGATACCGATTACTACGCGACCTACAACCGCCCGAACGTGACGCTGGTGAGCATCGCGCAGGAGCAGATTGAGGCGCTGACGCCGACCGGATTGCGTACGAGCGCGGCCGAGTACGCGCTGGATAGCATTGTCTTCGCGACCGGCTATGATGCGATGACCGGCGCACTGTTGAAGATCGACATTCGCGGTCGCGGCGGGCTGCGGCTGGCCGATGTCTGGGCTGACGGTCCGCTGAGCTACCTCGGCCTCGCTATCGCTGGCTTCCCCAACCTGTTCACGATCACCGGCCCCGGCAGCCCGTCGGTGCTGTCGAACATGCTCGTCTCGATTGAGCAGCACGTCGATTGGATCGCCGGCTGCCTCGACTTCCTGCACGAGCGCGAGATCGCCGAGATCGAGGCGCGCGCGGAGGCGCAGGACGCCTGGTGTGCCCACGTCGACAAGCTGGCAGACGCGACGCTCTATCCGCACGCGAACTCGTGGTACATGGGGGCCAACATCCCCGGCAAGCCGCGCGGATTCATGCCCTACGTCGGCGGCGTCGGCCGCTATCGCAGTCGCTGCGCCGAGATCGCGGCGGCGGGGTACGAGGGCTTCGCGCTGTCACGCTGAGCGGCCTGTTGCGCCGCGTGATCCCGATCCGGAGCTCATCGCTTGCGCCGCCTGGCGGTCGTTTTTGTGGCATGCGGCACGCGGTTTGCGTGAGTCGATTCCAAGGCCGCGGAATCAACTCCGGGTCGTCCGGTGAAAATGGGCAACCAGCCCGGACAGCGAATCGACGTATGCGCACGGGCGGCGACGCGCGAACGCGCGGAGGATGGCGTGGCAACACAGGCTCCAATCGAGAGTGTCCTGATCACCAACAAGCTCACCAAGAATTTCGGGTCGGTTGTCGCCGTCGATCACATCGACCTCGACATCCGTCGTGGCGAGATCTTCGGCTTCCTCGGCCCGAACGGCGCCGGCAAGTCGACGACGATTCGCATGCTCCTCGGGCTGATTCGCCCGACGTCGGGCAGCGCATCGATCTTCGGCAAGGACATGCGCAAGTACGGCAACGAGATCCGCAGGGGCATTGGCTATCTCCCCGGCGAGCTGGCGTTGTATGAGAATCTCAGCGCTCGACAGTACTTCGAGTACACGGCGGCGCTCTACGGCGTAGACAACATCGATTTTGCGCTGGCGATCTCCGATCGGCTCAAGATCAGCGATCTCGATGCGTCGATCGGCTCGCTCTCGCAGGGCAACAAGCAGAAGGTCGGGATCGTTCAGGCGCTGTTGCACAAGCCGGCCCTGGTCATCCTCGATGAGCCGACCAACGCCCTCGACCCGCTGATGCGCCATGAGCTCTACGAGATTCTGCTGCTGGCCCGCGACGAGGGTATGACCGTCTTCTTCTCGTCGCACGTTCTGGCCGAAGCCGAGCGGATCTGCGACCGCGTCGCGATCATCCGCGAGGGCCAGCTCATCCGCGTCGGGCGGGTCGATGAGCTGAAGGAGACTGCGCCGAAGCGGCTGCTGGTGCGCTTCGCTGAGCCGGTCGAGCCGCAGTCCTTCGCTGATCTGGCAGGCGTGACCAAAGTCGGCCCGGGCAAGGATGGCCGGGTCGAGCTGATGGTTCGCGAGAATCTTGACGAGGTGCTGCGCGTCGTCACCCAGCACCAGATCGTCGATTTTGATGCCCAGGATCTCAGCCTGGAGGAGATCTTCCTCGGCTATTACGAGACTGAGGGTGACGCGAGTGTTGACCTGGCCGAGGCGCTCGACCTCGAGCCACGCGAGCTAGCCGTCGAGCAATCCTGATCGGGACATCTGCGCCGATGATGCAAAACGTCTTTACCAAGACGCTCTATGACTTGCGCTGGACAGTGCTGGCCTTTGTGGTCGGGCTACTTGGACTGGCGTTCTTCATCGTCTACATCTACCCCTCGGTCGCCAATGCGCAGGGGAACATGCTCGGCGGGCTGGACCCCGAGGCGGCCAAGGCGCTGGTGGGCAACGTCGCTCTGGCCGGCACGCCGGAGGGCTATATCAACATCCAGCTCATCAGCTTCGCACCGCTGTTCCTCGCCGTCTTCCTGATTATCGTGACCAGCGCAGCGATCGCTGGCGAGGACGACGCCAAGACACTCGGAACGCTGCTGGCGCGCCCGGTGCCGCGCTGGCGAATCCTCAGCGAAAAGGCACTGGCGATTTGCCTGGGCATGCTGGTGATCGTCGCCGCGCTGACTGCCGGTGCCGTCCTCGGCGCGTGGATCGCCGGGGTGGATATCTCGCTTCCCAAGTTGGCGGTAGCAGTGGCGCTGACGGTCCCGTTCGGGATCTGGCTGCTTGGATTCGGCCTGTTCTGCTCGGCGCTCTTCGGCAGCCGCATGGTCGCGGCGCTGATCGCGACTGGCGTCGTCGTCTTCTCCTATATGCTGAATTCGTCGACCGAATTCGTCCACAGCCTTGAACAGTACAATCGCTTCTGGCCGTTCTACTACTATGCCTGGGGCCAGCCGATGACCGACCCGATCAAGTGGGTCAATGTCGGGGTCCTCTGCCTCGCCGGGCTGATCTTCTTCGCCCTGGCGCTGGTCGCTTTCCATCGCCGCGAGGTCTCGGGATGAGCGCGGTCGCCAGCGGGATCATTCGTCAATAGCAGGAGGCCCCATGCGCGTTGATGTTCATACCCATGTCCAGCCACCGGAGTTCCTGAAGGGACTGATCGAGTCCGGTCGGTACGAGGTCGAACGCGGCCAGGGAGAGCAACTGATCGTCAAGGAGCACGGCGCGCGATTCCTGACGGTCGTGCCGGAGATGCACCAGCCTTCCGACCGTATCGAGGCGATGGACGCCGCCGGCATCGATGTTCAGATCCTTTCAGTCAGTGTCCCGCAGGTCTATTTCCTCGATGGGCTGGTTGCGGTCGAGATGGCGCGGCTGTGCAACGATGCACTCGCCGACATTGTCACGCAGTATCCCGAGCGCTTCCGGGCGCTGGCGAGCATTCCATTGACCGCCGACGTCGACTCGGCCATCGAGGAGCTGGGCCGCTGCATGGATACGCTCGGCATGCCGGGCTTCCTGATCGGGTCGAACATCAACGGCCAGCCGATCGACGACCCGAAGCTGGACCCGTTCTACGAGGAGGCCAACCGTCGTGGGGCGGTGATGCACATCCACCCGATGGTGCCGGCCGGGATCGAGTCGATGGGGCAGTACGCTCTTGCGCCGCTCGTTGGCTTTCCGTTCGACACGACCCAGGCGATTGCGCGGCTGGTGTTCTCCGATTTCTTCGGCCGCTTCCTGGGCATCAACGTCATCGGCTCCCACCTCGGCGGCGCGATCCCGTTCCTGGCGCAGCGGCTGGATGCCGGATATCGCACCTATCCCGACTGCCAGGGTATCTCGCGGCCGCCGAGTGAGGCGCTCGAGCGCCTCTATCTCGACACGACCAGCGCGTCCTCCGGCGCGATCGAGCTGGCCGCTGATCTCGTCGGTGAGGAGCATCTGCTGTTCGGCTCCGACTATCCGCATGTCGTCGGTGATCTGGCTGGCGGCATTGCCGCTGTCGAAAATGGCGTTGGCCGCCGCCACCGCAGCAAGGTTCTCGGCGACAACGCCGCGGCGCTGTATGGATTGACAACGTAAGCAGCGCGAGAGGTTCGCGGCGTCGCACCTACATGACGTTGCCGCCGTTGGGGCCGAGCATCTGGCCGGTCAGGAAGCCCGATGCGTCGGAGGCCAGAAAGAGCGCGCACTCGGCGACGTCGCGCGGCGTGCCCAGTCGGCGTAGCGGCAACTCCGTGGCCCGCTGTTGTCGTGATTCCTCGTCGGGGTAGATGCCCGCGTTCATGTCGGTCGGGATCGAGCCGGGGCCGATGGCATTGACGTTGATGCCGTGCTCGCCAAGCTCGCGTGCGAGGCTCCGGGTCCAGGTCAGCAGAAACCCCTTCGTCCCGCTGTAGACTGAGCCGCGGTTCCAGCCGATCAGGGCCAGTTGGGACGACAGGTTGATGACCTTGCCGTAGCGTTGCGCGATCATGTGCGGCACGATGGCACGGGTGACCCGCAGCGGCCCGACGATGTTGACCTCGATCTCGTCGCGCCAGTGTGCCTCGGTCGATTCGGCGAACGGTTCGACCACCATGATGCCGGCATTGTTGACCAGGATATCGATCCGGCCGTATGCGTCGATCGCCTGCTGCACCATCGCGTCCACTGCCGCGCCGTCGGTGACGTCAGCCTGAATCGCGATCGCCTTGCCACCGCGCGCCTTTGTCTGTGCGACGACCTCATCGCAGCCCTGCCGGCTGTCCCGGTAGTTCAGCACGAGTGTCGCGCCGGCCTCTGCGAAGCGCTCGGCGATCGCGCGTCCGAACCCGCGCCCCGCGCCGGTGATCAGCGCAACCTTGTTCTCCAGTGCCTCCACACCTGCTCCTCATCGTTATCGTGTCCAGTTGGTCGGGGTTGGGGGAAATCGAGCAATGCAATTCAGCGATCATGGCCGCCGTCTGGATGCGTGCCGGGGAAGTGTCGCACACGGCATCAGCGGCGGCGTTGCCACTCATCCCACGCCTCACGGAGCGCGGCGATGGCGAGGTTGCTGGCGTTGACCGATTCGAGATAGGCGCGCGCTGTCTCGAAGGTCGTTGCTTCCGGCGGCCAGTCCGGGTCGTCCAGCATGTCGCGGGCGCAATCGCCGACAGGGTCGTCGCGCCGCGCCTGGAGCGCAAGCCATACCCGGAAAGAGTCGTTATCAGTCATGCTTCGCCGCCCTCCTGCCGCACTGTCCGGCATCCACCGCTGCACGCTCGCCAGCCCACTAGACACTGGAACGCCCCACCTGTCAACGCGGTGCGATCTGAATCCGCGCCTCTGAAAGCGTTGCATACATATCGCAGCCCGTATGGCGGTAGGTGGTACTAGTGGGCTGCTTCGTCCGGATGGTGATTTCAGGGCCACTTGGTGTGCAAAGCGGTGACATGTGGTGCTTTCGCGGCGCGGTTGCGCATGCTACGTTCTGCACAGACCGGACGTGAGATGGACATAGCAAGGCAATGGTGATGTACAACCCGGCACATTTTGAGGAATCGCGCGTTGAGATGATGCATCAACTCATCGCTGACTATCCGCTCGGCACGGTCGTGACGAACGGGCCGGAGGGGCTGGTTGCCAATCACATCCCGTTCCTGGTCGACAGGCGGTCCGGTGATCGCGGGACGCTGATCGGCCACGTCGCGCGGAACAACGATATGTGGCGCGACCTGGAGCGGACGCCGGAGGCGCTGGTCGTCTTTCAGGCGGTCGATGGCTACATCACCCCAAACTGGTATGCCGGCAAGCGGGAGCACCATCAGGTTGTGCCGACCTGGAATTACGCGGTCGTGCATGCCTATGGCCCGATCGTCATCCACGAGGATCCGAAGTGGCTGCGCGGCGTTGTCGGCCGGCTGACCAAGCACTTCGAAACCGCAGAGCCGATCCCCTGGAAGATGGCTGACGCGCCGTCGGACTTCATCGCGTCGCAACTCGACGCGATTGTCGGCATTGAGATCCCGATTACTCGCATCATCGGTAAGTGGAAGACGAGTCAGAACCGGACGCTCGCTGACCGCGAAGGGGTCATCGCCGGCCTGACCGAGCGCGGCGGCGCGGGCGATGCCGAGATGGCCGAGCTGGTGCGGGCGACGCTTCCTTCGTAACTCCGCTCGGTAGACCGGCTGTATCAGATTGCCAGGCTGGCAGGCGATTCCATCCTTCCCGCTCTTGGTCGTACAAATGGGAAAGACGGATCCTTTACTGCATTCAGGGGGTCGTCGCTGCCAGATTGTCGGATCGTTCCGTGGGCTGTCAACGCCTACCTGTCAATTCGGTAGCGCCTCATGTTCGCTGTCATTCATGGCCCGGGCGGTGGCACCCCGAGTGAAGCATCCGTTTCTTCACCAGTGCGGCCAACAATGAGGGAACGGATGTTTCGCTCCGGGTGCCCTCTGGGCGATACATGACAGAACAAGGCGCTGAGTGCCAATCGGACACGCTGGCGTTGACGACCCATTCAGAACGACAGCCACCCCGAAACCTGTAATTTCGAACCGCAGTGAGAAATCTCTCCTGAGTTGGAACGAGTCGAACGAGTGGGAGATCTCTCGCTGAGGCTCGAGATGACAGACGCAAAGGTTGACTGCCGCTGGGAACGTTCGTCGCTGACGGGCCGTTCAGTCCTGCGGATACGCGGCTGGATTGTAGCGGCGCGCGTAGAAGCCGGTGGCGCGGGAGAGGTCGAGATCGGCGACGAGCAGTTGCGTCTCCCCGTAGGGGACATGCGCAATGAGGTCGCCGTCCGGCCCGACGATGGACGTAGCTGATTCCTGGTAGCGCATGGCGCAGTTGACGCTGGCAAAGTAGACGGTGCTCTCCAGCGCGCGCAGGATCATCGCTTTCTCGTAGTACGGCGCGTCGGGGTCTCCCCAGCGGCTGGGCACGTTCCCAGTAGCGTCGCTGCCGGTCAGGTGCGGATGGAACACGACGCGTGCGCCGCGGGCTGCCGGCCAGCGAGTCGCTTCGCCGTAGCGCCAGCCCTCGTGGCAGATGGTGATGCCGAACGGCACCCCGTCGACCTCGAACAGACGCCGACTGCCCTCGGGAACGTAGTACGGCTCTTCCTCTGGCGGGATCTGATTCTTCGGCTGGTAGCCGACGACCTCGCCGTCCCGTCCGATGACGAACGCGACGTTGTGCAGGCCGATGGCGCTCTGCCACTCCATCCCGACGATAGCCGCGACACCGTGGCGGCGTGCCGATTCCTGGGCGGTCGCGAGCGCCGCTTCCTGGCGCGGCTGATCTGGTGGCGGGACGGGGAAATTCTGGCCGCGCAGACCGGGAATGTACGCCTCGGGGAAGCAGACAATGGCGACCTTCTGCGCGGCCGCCTCGGCGAGCATGCGGTCGATCCACTGCAGGCGCGTGTCGATGCCCGGGGTGTTCGGTACGGCCGCGAGGCCGATGCGCAGCGTCTCGTCGCTCACCGCTGATACCTCATCTCGGAGCTGATTGTGATGCAAAAGGAAAGGCCCCAACCAACCTGTGGTTTGCGTAGAGCCGTGAGGCTTTCTGCAACCATTGATCGATCGGGACCCAACGACATACTAGAGTGCCTGTGACTCCTTGTCAAGAGGTGTTGTTGGCGATTTCACCGGATCGACGTGGCCGTCGGGTGAGGTCGCGGTGTGCTGTGCCGAGAATGCCTGCGCCTGCCGGGCGTATTCCTCCAGCCGCGCCGCGACCTTGCCGTGGACACTCTCCGGCGGGTAGTTGCCGTCGTCATCCATCTCGCCTGCCGGCAGGTCGGTGAGGAGCTCAATGCCCTCGTCGATCGACTCAACCGCCCAGATGTGGAACTGGCCGGCCTTGACCGCGTCGACGACCTCGGGCAAGAGCATCAGGCTGGGCACGTTGGTCGCTGGCACGATCACGCCCTGGGTGCCGGTCAGCCCGCGTGCCTTGCAGACCTTGAAGAAGCCCTCGACCTTGTCGGTGACGCCGCCGACCGCCTGCACCGTGCCGTACTGATCGACGGAGCCGGTGACGGCGATGTCCTGGCGTAGCGGAATCTCGCCGATGGCCGAGAGCAGCGCGTAGAGCTCGACCGACGAGGCCGAGTCGCCATCGACGCCGCTGTATGACTGCTCGAAGGTGATCGTCGCCCGGATCGCAAGGGGCGCTTTCTTGCCATACTGGCCGCGCAGATAGCCGGTCAGGATCAGGAAGCCTTTGCCGTGGGTCGGCCCCGACTGGTTGATCTCGCGCTCGATGCTCTCGATGTCACCGGAGCCGAGCGCGACCCGCGCGCTGATCCTGCTTGGTTGGCCGAAGACATAGTCGCCGACGCCGATGACGGCAAGGCCGTTGATCTGGCCGATCCGGCTGCCCTCGGTGTCGACATCGATCGTGCCGTCGATCAGACGCTCCAGGACGTAGTCCTCAATGAGATTGGCGCGGTAGATCTTCTGCAGAATCGCCTGGGCGACATCGTCGGCGGTCACGATCTCGTGCCCGGCATTGCCGGCCCAGTAGCTCGCTTCGGTGATGACGTTGGCGATGTCCTGCATGCGGGTCGAGAGCTTGCGCTGGTCCTCGCGCAGGCGCGCGCTGTACTCGAGCACTCGCGCGACCGCGCTGCGATCGAAGTGGCGCAGGCCGTTGTCATGAATCTGGCGGCTGATGAACCCGATGTAGTCGGCGGTGTTCTCATCGTTCCAGCGCATGTCGGGTGCGAATTCGGCCTTGACCTTGAACAGCTCCGCGAACTCCTCATCGGCTGCGTACAACGTCTGATACAGCAGTGACGTGCCGATCAGAATGACCTTGATGTCGAGCGGGATCGGCTCCGGTCGGAGCGTGGCGGTCGGCACCATGCTCGTCTGCTCGCCCATATGCTCGATACGAATCTCCTTGCCGACCAGCGCGCGCTTGAGCGCATCCCAGGCGAATGGCTGGCGCAGGATGTCGGTGATGTGCAGGACGAGGAAGCCGCCGTTCGCGCGATGCAGCGCACCCGGCTTGATCTCGCGGAAGTCGGTCACCATCGTGCCGAAGAGCGAGCGATAGTCCATCCGGCCGATCAGGTTGTAGTAGCTGGGGTTGCGCTCGCTGACGACCGGCGCGCCGTGGGTGCCGCCATTATCGATCAGGACATTGACGTGGTAGCGCGCGGTGAACTCAACCCGTCGCGATGCCTGGAGTTGCGCGGCAGGGTCGGCGTTCTGCTGCTCCACTGGCCGGAACTCAGCATAGTTGGTCAGGACATCCTCCTGAACCTGGTCGATGAAGCGGAGGACCTCGCGGTAATCGTGGTAGCGCTCGCGCAGCTCGTCGAGCAGCGGGCCGATGGCGAACAGCGCAACTTCGCGATTCAGCTCGGACACACGCTCACCGGCTTCACGATCCAGCTCACGCGCCTGGCGCATCGTTGAGCCGAGGCGCTCCTGCACCAGCTTGCCGCGCTCGTCGATCGCCTCGCGTTCGGCCTTGGGAAGCTGCGCGTACGCCTCGTTCGACAGCGGCTGGCCATCTGCTGTCGGAATCGTCGCGATGCCGGTCGGCGTCATCTGGATGGCGAAGCTGTTGGCGGCGGCGAACTGCTGCAGCTCCTCGAAGAGCGTATCGCGGCGCTGGCCGACCGCCGCTAGCGCATTGCGCTGCCGGCGAGCGTAGTCCTCGCTATCGAACGCGCGCGGGATTTCGCGCTGGGCGTCGGTGACGAAGCGCAGCATATCGGCCGCGAGCGTCGCGCCGCGTCCGGCCGGCAGGCGGATCGCCGTCGGGCGGTCCGAGTCCTCGAAGTTGTGAACGTAGACCCAGTCGTCCGGCGTGGGCATGCGCGGCGCGAACTCGCCGAGCATGTCGATGATGCTCGTCTCGCGTCCAGAGCCCGGCTGGCCGGAGACGTAGATGTTGTAGCCGATGGCGCGGATTTCCAACCCGAAGGTGATGGCGTCGATCGCTCGCGGTTGGCCGATGGTGCCGCGTCCGGGAGGAACTTCGGCGGTCGTCTCAAATGGGAGCGACGCCGGATCGACACGACGGCGCAGAGCCTCGGGGGGCAGCTCGCCCGTCACCAACCTGATCTCATTCGACATTCTGCAAGCCTTCCATCACTGTTCGTCGACCTTCTGGCAGGATACGACACCCGCTGTCCATCGATGCTCATTCCACTGCGCGGCACCGCGAATGCTATGCCGCACTATGTGAGGCTGCTGTCAGGTGATTCGCATCGCGGCCGATCCCGCATCTGGTCAGTACTGAATTCGTGCCTGGCGGCATTGGTCGAATAGGGATTCCACGAGTGGAGGATCAATGCCCAACCGAAGATTGTCGAACCAGTTTCCTGTGCGCCTGGGCGTCAGCCTGTTGGCGGTTGTGCTGTTATTGGCCGGCTGCGCGTCGATCGGAGAGCCCGACCCGACGGCAACGCCGGTGCCCTCCCCGACGCCAACCGCGTCACCGACCCCCAGCCCGACGCCATCGCCAACACCATCTCCGACACCGTTCGTCCCTCCGACTGTCGCTGTTCAGGGCGATGACTCAGTCGAGTCGTGTCTGGAGCGCAATCTGACGCCGGAGCTGCTGATCAGCTTGTCGATGGACGACACGACGCTGACGCAGGACATCATGCGTACCTGTTTGAAGACGCTGCTCCCCGGCGCGCTCGTCTCGCTGCTCGATCCGATCATCGAAGACGCGTCGCAGTGCGCCCTCGACGTGAGCAAGACGCTATCGAACGACGACCTGATCGTGCTGAGTGGCGACAATACCGCTAGCAAGGATGCCGTTGTCTCGCGCGTTTCGAACGAGATCGTCGATTGCCTCGCGAACAAGTATGGTCTCGACTTCTTGCGCTAATGGCGCGTAACTTGCGTCAAGTCGCGGCAGTGGGTTACATTCACACCTCAATTTCATACCAGAGGCATCGATAGCCGTAATAGCCAAGGGGGTGGCACGTGGGGAGTCCACGCACAGGCCGGCGACGTCGCAGTACCGTCTTTGTCGTCGCGCTGATCACGATGCTCCTGGGGTCGATGGCCGGGGTTGCAACTGCGGCTGACCCATCCGATCAGACACTGGTCCCAATCGGTGGCGGGTATACGACGACATCGCTGGAAGGCTTTGCCGAAATTGTCGTGGATCACGCGACCGGCGATACAGTCGACATTCTCGTCGAGCCGTCATCGTACGGTAACGATCCGGCCGACCTGGATGAGAACACCGAGCTGGCGCTGGATCGCACCGATAAGATCGAAGATGCTTGCAACGCGGTCGTGGATACCGTGGAGTTCCCGGGCGGATGCGTCGCGACGCTCCTGCATCTGTTCATGCGCAGCCAGACCGAAGGGCCGGAAGGCGAAGCTGCCATCGATCTGCTGATGGATTCTGAGACAGATGGCGTCTACATCCTCGGCGGCGATCAAACGATCGCGATGGAAGTGCTGGCAAACAGCGACGTTGAGGACGCGATGGAGACGGCCTACCTCGCTGGTGTGGTCTACGGTGGAACCAGCGCCGGTGCCGCAGTCCAGTCAACGACGATGATCGGTGGCTACACCGATCCGGGCTGGCCGTATAACGCGATGGAGAAGGACAAGGTCATCGTCTGGTGGTCGAACGACCAGACCGGGCCGGACGACTTCACCCGCGGCCTGAGCTTCTCGTCGGATACCGCCATCACCGATCAGCACTTCTACCAGCGTGGACGCTTCGCGCGGTTGCTGAACGTCGTCATGCAATCCGACGAACAATTCGCCGGTCAGAGCAAGGTCGGCATCGGCGTTGACTATGCGACCGGTGTTCAGATCACAGACGATCAGTTCGTGCATGGGGTCTTCGGTGACTCATCGGTTGCCGTCATTGACGCCGAAGCGCTGAACGCAACCCATCAGTGGGTTGGCCCGGATATGACGCTGTCGGCGCGCAACATGCTGACGCATATCATCGGCGCAGACCCTGACATCACCTATGACACGGTAAACCGCACGATCTCCGATGCGAGCGGCGTGCAGACGATCAACGCGTGGGCGATTCAGGAGCCTGAGCTCGACCAGATGCGGATGCGCGCGACGCTGATGCTCGGCGGCGACCTGTCAGATAGCTGGGACGGCCCGGCGATGGCCGAGTTCATCCGGCGTATCGAGGCGGCTCGCATGGCCAAGATGATGGTCGTCGCCGTCGGTGCGACCTACGCTGACGGTCAGGCGCTTGCGCGCGAGTACGTCGCTGGCCTGCGTGAGGCGGGGCTGCCGTGGTGGTACCAGGTGCAAACCTTCGTCTACGACCAGAGCACGCTACGCTATGTCAACTCGATCTCGTTCAACCGCACAGCCGGCGTCGTCTTCGTCGGCGACGATCAGGCATCGATGACTACGGCGATGAGCAACCACCTCTTTGGTCGGTTGGTCGAGCGTGCGCTGGATAGCGTGCCGGTTGTTCTGACCGACCAGGCGGTGACGACAGTCATGGGCGAGCGTTACGTCACGAATCCTGATCCGACGGACGACGACGTTCAGGATGTGGCGATCGCCTCGTTCCAGGCCGGCAATATCCAGATCGCCAACGGTCTGGGCATCGTCCCCGGCTCGCTGCAGGGCACGCTGACCTACGATCAGCATTGGGGTCGCCTCTACAGCCTGGCGATGGACTCCCCGGACACGATGGTCTACGGCATCAGTGAGATGACCGCCCTCGTCGTCAACCGCAGCGGTGCGACCGTTGTCGGCGACCGCTCGGTGGTTACGCTCGATGGCAGCCAGGGAACTTACTCCGTCGGCACAAACGGCGCGTTCTCAGCACTGAACGTCGTCCTGAACGCCTACGGGCCCGGTGATGCTGTCGAATAGCTAACGCGCTTCGACGCGACTGCGCCCCCGTTGCCCTTCCGGGCAGTGGGGGCGTTCTCATGCGCTGAGCGCAGTTGTCAGCGCTGTTAAATTCGGGATTGCATTGTCAGTCGGCGGTCCTATCCCCTCTTCGCGTAATCAGGAGCGTCATTCCCACCAGTACAAATCACCGATAGGGGTTGCCAGAGAGTCAAGGCGTAGGTACGATGTGTACGTACACTGTTCGGTGCGCTGCGGTACGGCCGCGATCGGCGTGGCGGGTATGGCCCGTCCGGCGATGCACGACGACGAAGGAGCAAGCAGCAGTGTCAAGTCGTACGAGACATCTACGCGGACCCCGGGCCGTCATTGTCGCAGTCATCGGTCTGATGCTGGCGAGTGCCGTGATGTGGATTCCGGCGCTGGCGGAAGACGACCCCGTTGTCGGTAGTGCCATGGTGGTGAACACCGACGGCGAGGGCGTGAACATGCGCGAGCACCCGTGGGTCGAGGCTGACCCGATCATGGCCGTGCCGGAGGGTACGGTCGTTGACGTGCTGAAGACCGCCCTGTTCGATGACGGCGGCATGGAATGGTGGAAGATCCGGATTGGTGGCCAGGACGGCTATAGCGTCGCCCAATACCTCGATCTGTCCGGCAGCGCGCCACCGCCGACCGGCGCAAGCGCGGTGGGCACAGTCGCGGGGCAGGTCGCAACCGTCACCGCGACGGATGGTCAGGGGCTGAATTTGCGGGAGAATCCGTGGGTTGAGTCGCCGGTGATCACCTCGATGCCGGAGGGCACGGTCGTCACGGTCCTCAAGACGGCGCTCTACGATGACAGCGGCATGGAGTGGTGGAAGGTCAGCTTTGAGGGCACTGAGGGCTACAGCGTCGCTCAGTATCTCGCTGTGACCGGCCAGCAGTCCGGCTCGTCTGCGCCACCGGCTCCGGCCGTTGGTCTACAGGCTGGCCAGGCGGTCATGATCAGCGCGACCGGCGGTGACGGCGTGAACGTCCGCACCGGCGCAGGCGTCGACAATGCGGTCGTGGGTCACCTGGCCGAGGGCACGATCCTGACGATCGTGGCCGGCCCGGTCTATGACAGCAATGACGTCGGCTGGTATCAGCTGACCGGCGCAGGCGTCGATGGCTGGGTCCACGGCGGGTATGTCGCCGCTGCCCCACCGACCGGCGTGGTGACGATCAACGCCTCCGGCGTGACCGGCTCGGTTGACTGGCTTGACTCAGGCGACGCGATTGTCACCGAGGCGATGTCGCATCTCGGCGCGCCCTATCTCTGGGCGGGCACGACACCGGCCGGCTTCGATTGCTCCGGCTTCGTCTACTACGTTGTCAACCGCGTCCTGACCAACGACTTCCCGCGCGCGATCGAGCAGCAGATGGAGCAGGGCACGGCAGTTGACTGGCCTGACCTGCGGCCCGGCGACCTCGTCTTCTTCGAGAACACGTACAAAGAGGGCCTGTCGCACGTCGGCATCTATCTCGGCGAAGGCCAGTTCGTCAGCGCCGGTGGCGAAGAGGTGGTCGTTGGGGTTGACAGCCTGAACGACAGCTACTGGTCGACACGCTACGTCACCGCCCGCCGCGTCGGCGGATGATTCACCATGCCTGATGCGCAAGCAATCACGAGCCGTGTCGAAACTCCGACGCGGCTCGTGCAGCATATCGAAAAGCGCGCCGGATGCCTCCGCCTCCGTACGGACAGGCCTGGTCCTGGCCGTACGGGGGTGCGAACGCCGATTCGCTTCACGCGCCGAACTGGCGACTCATCCAGACGAAGAAGGTGGCCCAGCTGCGCCAGGGGCGCCAGCGCTCGGCGATTGCCCGGAGCTCGGGTTCTCTGACGCGTGCGCCGGTGGCGGCGGTGCCGATCAGGAGCTGCAGGCTGACGTCACCGGCCGGGATGACATCGGCGCGGCCCATCCCGCGCATCAGCACGTATTCCGCCGTCCAGCGTCCGACGCCGCGCAGGCGGATCAGCTCGTCGATCGCTTCATCGTCGGGGAGTGTGGCCAGTTCGTGCAGATCGAGCCGACCGGACGCGATCTCCTCCGAAACGCCGATGACGTAGGCGGTCTTCTGACGGCTGAACTGCTGGCCGAGGAGGACGGCGGGGTCGAGCGCAGCGACGACCTCGGGTCGTGGCAGCAGCGGGTAGCGCACGTCATCGACAACGAGCTCGTGACCGCTCGTCTCGACCAGCCGATCCTTCAGCCGACGCGCGAAGCCTACGTTGATCTGTTGTCCGAGGATTGCCCAGACGAGCGACTCGTACAGATCGGCGACGACGATCGGGCGCATTCCTTCATAGGGCGTGACGATCGGCCGCAGGATATCGTCCGCCCATGCCAACGCCGCGAACTCAGCCGGGTCGGTGTCGAGCGCGAAGATGCGGCGCACCTCGCGCTCGGCGCGGTCAAGCAGGTCCGGCGACACATGCGGCCCGGCGATCTCCAGGATGAGCGCGTCGGGTGTTGTCGACGGCCCGACGGTGATCAGCAGATCGTGCCCATCGAGCATGAGCGCCCGCTGCCATGTGCCGGCCACCAGATCGATGCGCTCCAGCGTCGAGGCTGTCCAGCTATTGACGTAGGTCAGGGCGAGCGGGAAATTGAGCACGCCGGTCGGTCGAATCCCGCGAGCCAGCCGGCGCGTCGCCTGTCCCTCGCCCGTCGTCATGAATCGGCAGCCGCCATCGCGCTGTCGCGTTCGGCCGCCAGCAGCGCCTGCTTGCGCTCGACGCCCCAGCGGTAACCGGAGAGCGTGCCGTCGCTACGGACAACGCGGTGGCACGGCACGGTGATCGCCGTCGGATTCTTCGCGCAGGCCTGGGCGACCGCGCGGACTGCCTTCGGCTCGCCAATCATGTCAGCGACCTCCGCGTATGAGCGCGTCGCGCCGAGCGGGATTGTCCGCAGCGCTTCCCAAACGCGCCGCTGGAAGGCGGTGCCGACGACATCAACCGGCAGGTCGAGCGACTCTCGCTGACCGGAGACGTGCTCAAGCACACGGGCCATCCAGTCGCCAATGCGATCATCGTCCCGTTCGATCTCAGCGGCGGGATACTCGCGATGCAATGCAGCTTCGAGGTTGGCGTCATCATCGCCAAGATAGATCGCCGAGACGCCGCGCTCGGTCGCGCCGACCAGCAGCCGGCCCAGCGGGCAATCGCGGATGCTCCACTGGATCTGCATCCCCCGCCCTCCCCGTTGATACGTACCAGGCGTCATGCCGAGTTGGCCAGGCGCGCGCTCGTAGACGCGGCTGCTTGAACCGTAGCCGGCATCGTAGAGGGCGGACGTGACATCGTCGCGCTCACGCAGTTGCGACTTGAGCGTCTCCAGCCGGCGCGCATCGGCCCAGGCGCGCGGCGACACGCCGGCAACGCGAGTGAAGGTGCGCTGCAGATGGTGCGGGCTCAGCCCGACTGCCTCCCCGAGCTCGGAGAGCGTCACGGTGCGATCGAGGTTCGCGGTCAGATAGGCGCAAGCCTGCTCGACGATTGTTGCGGCTGGGGCACGTTCGTCGCGCGGCTTACAGCGCAGGCAGGCACGGAACCCGGCCGCCTCGGCCTCGTCGGGCCCGTCGAAGAAGGTGACGTTGCGCCGGAATGGACGACGCGATGGACAGGTCGGGCGGCAGTAGATGCCGGTCGTCTTGACGGCGACGATGAACGTGCCGTCGAACAGTGGATCGCGATCCACCAGCGCCTGCCAGCGGGTTTCTTCGTTGATGACGATCGGAGCGGTCGTTGTCTGAGTCATCTTCATTACCTCCGATCGTATCGTAGATCGACGGTTCTGTCGCCGCTATCCGAAGGTTGCGCTCAGAGTTGAGCCGCTATTGCGTCGCCGGCAACGGCTCCGGCGACAGCGATTCGACCGGCATGGCCGCCATGTTCAGCTCGGCATTGCGCACCAGCCCGATGGCGGCAACGGTTATGACAACCAGAATGCCTCCGGCGACGGCAAACGGCAGCAGTTGTGAGTGCTGATACAGCGCCGTGCCGAGGAAGGCGCTGACCGCTGCACCGGCTGTGCCGATTGTCGCGTAGGTACCCTGAATGCGCCCCTGGATGCGTGGGTCGGCGACCGAGGCGAGATAGGCGTCCAGCGCCGGAACGGTGATCGTCGCGACCGCGCCTTCGATCAGCCCGATGACGAGCACCAGTGGCACGATGTGGATCAGGCCGTAACTCATGATGAGCGCCGCCAGGACCATGTTGCCAATCAGGAGCTTCTTCCAGCGTAAGCCACGGTCGGCCATGCGCCCGCCGATTGGCGTGAATAGCAAGAAGGCGACGGAATAGGTCGCGAACGACAGGCCGATCTGCATGTCAGATGCGCCGATGTCGTCCATGTATATGGACCAGACGCCGGCGAACATCCCTTCAAGGACCCGCGCGCCGAAGCCGAGCACGAACGCGCCGATCAATGCGCTGGTGAAAATCGCTGAGGCGGGTATCTTCGCGTTCGTATGGTCGATTGGCTTCCGGCCGCCGATGCCGCGCAGCCAGCCGATGGCGAAGACTGCGATAACCAGGTTCAGGGTGCCAGCGACGACGAACAGCGGACTGCGACCCAGCGGCCCCGCCAGGAATCCACCGACCGGCGGACCCAGCAGCATGCCCCCGCTGAAGGCGGCAAACATCCAGGCATAGGACTGTCCGCGCCGATGGAGCGGCGTGACATCAGCAATCAGGGCGCGCAGTGCCGGCATGATCATCGCCAGGCTGATGCCCTGCAGCACGCGCAACGCGATGAACGTCACCGCCGAATCGGCGAAGACGAAGCCAAATGAGGCCAGCGCCTCGACCGCGAATCCGGCAGCGATAGGCGGCGTGCGGCCAATGCGGTCCGATAGCGACCCGAACGGCAGTTGCAGGATCGTCTGGGCCACCAGATAGCTGGAAGCCATGACGCCGATTGCGCTCAGCGACACACCACGTTCGCGGGCGACGAGCGTGAGGAACGGAATGGTCAGCCCGAACGCGCCGCCAGCGAGGCCGGCCAGGATGAGAATCACGCGCATTGCCGGGTCCCGCATCATCGACGGCATTGGTATTCTGGACATACTGGATCATCTTTCTCGTGCGCAGTTGCCGTTGTCCATCGACTGTCTGCGGTGTCGTTGATCTTCGTCGCGAGTCGACACGCTCGCCGAACCGAACTATTATGCTCGCGCCAAATGACGGTTCGATGACCCCGTCAAGTCGATTCTGAAGGAGGAGTCAGGCGTATGGAAGAGCTCGTACAACGACTGAACGCGATCTGCGACGATCAGCCGTACTGGACCGGCTGGTATCTCAAGGATCTGCGCACCGGCGCAGCGGCCAATCGCAACGGCGACACGGTCGTGCCGTCGGCCAGCACGCGCAAGATCGCGATCCTGATGACGGCGCTGAAGCAGGTGAACGAGGGCACGCTCAGCCTCGATCAGCCGCTGGAGCTGACGACCAAGTACCAGTACACGAACTCCGGCGTCTATCAGCATCTGACCGCGCCGACGAAGATCCCGTTCCGCGATGCGCTCGTGCTGATGATCATCGTTTCCGATAACGTCTGCACCGGAACGGTCGCTGACACTGTTGGGCTGGATAACATCAACGCGCTGTGTCAGTCGATCGGCATGGTCGGCACGACGCACCGCCATTCGATCCCGGACGGCATCGCCCGCGATCATGCGGTCGATGCGACGAACGCGACGACGGCGAACGATGTTGGCCTGATCCTCGATCTCATTCTGCAAGGCACGACCGACGCCGATGCCGCAGCAAAGCTGGGCTGCACGCCGGAGCTCTGCCAGCTGGCGATGGACATCATGAGCTGGCAGAAGTTGCGCCAGCGCCTGCCGGCCAAGCTGCCGCAGGGCACCAAGGTCGCGCACAAGACCGGCACCGGCGCGCGGAACAACAACGACGCCGGCATCATCTTCGACCCGAACGGCAGTCCGGCCTACATCCTGACTGTCTACACCGACGAGCTGCCAGTCAACATGCCCGAACGCCACAACTCCGGCTTCGGCAACGCCAGCGAGCAGATCGCCGAAATGAGCCGCGCCTGCTGGGATGCGCTTGTCGAGCCGCAGGGGTAGACCTCACCCCCCCGCCCCCTCTCCTCCGAGGAGAGGGGGTGTCATCACCATGGCGAGTTGGCTGCCGTTCCTCGCTCCTCTCCCCTCGAAGGGGAGAGGCTGGGAGAGGGGTTTGTCGGCTGCCAACTCCTTCAATCCGGCACCCACACCCCGTCGCACTGGACACCCCCTCTCCTCGGAGGAGAGGGGGCAGGGGGTGAGGTCACCCCAGCCGTACCACCAACCCCTCATGCCCACGCAACTCCACGCCGCCCGCGCCGACGCGTCCTTCGCGATCCATGCTGGTCGATAGCGCGATCTCGGCGTCGTGGAGGTCGGGCAGATGGAGTGTCACGGGCTGGTCGATGAAGCTGAGCAGGATGAGGTAGCGATCATCGCCGGCTGAGCGGCGATAAGCGTAGACGCCTTCCGGGACGTCGTCGGCAGGATGGTAGGCGCCAGACTTCAGGGCCGGGCTGGAGCGGCGGAGCTGAAGCAACGCTCGTGTCAGGTTCAGCATTGAGTGCGGGTCGGCGCTCTGGGCGGCGACGTTGGTTGTGGCGTGGTCTGGCGCGAGCGGGAGCCACGGCTCGACGCCGTCCGCGCAGAACCCGCCGGTCGTCGAGTCGTCCCAGGCCATCGGGGCGCGTGCCGGATCGCGGCTGAATTGCGCGTCACCCATGCGGATGCCCCAGGGGTCCTGCATGCGCTCGGCCGGCACGATCGCGTCGCGCATGCCGAGCTCGTCGCCGTAGTAGAGCGTTGGCGTGCCGCGCAGTGTCAGGAGCAGCATCATCGCTGTTCGTGCCTGCGCCGCGCCGATACGCGAGACGATCCGCGGCTCGTCGTGGTTGCCGATGACGTAGTTCGGCCAGCCACCGAGCGGAATCGCCGCCTCAATCGCATCGACCAGCGCGCGGACAGCGGTCGCGTTCCAGGGCGTATTCAGCAGGCCGAAGTTGAAGGGCAGCTGAAGCTCGTCGAGGGCGTCGCCGTAGTAGCGCGCCCAGCGCTGCAGGTCGAAGATGTGCAGCTCCCCGATCGCCACGCGCGGGCTGATTGCTTCGTATTCGTCCAGGACCGCGCGCATCGCCCGAATCGGCTCGTGGTTGTCGTCGAGATCAAACTCATAGATATGCTGCTGGCTGTCGAATGCCTCGCCGTGCGTGCGGTGGGTCGCCAGCGTACCCTCGTGGGGCGGATTGTCGCGCAGCTCGAGATCCTTCATCAGGTTGTGCAACGCGTCGATCCGGAAGCCATCGACGCCGCGCTCCAGCCAGAATCGCAGGACATCCAGCATGGCGTCCTGCACCTCCGGATTGCGCCAGTTCAGGTCGGGCTGCTCGGTCAGGAAGATGTGCAGATAGTACTGGCCGGTCGTCTCGTCCCACGTCCAGGTCGAGCCGCCGAACGGCCCGATCCAGTTCGTTGGTGGCGAACCGTCTGGGCGCGCATCAGCCCAGATGAACCAGTCGCGCTTGGGGTTCGTGCGCGACGACCGCGACTCGACGAACCAGGGATGCTGATCGGAGCAGTGGTTCGGCACGTAGTCGATGATGATCTGCATGCCGCGTGCGTGCGCCGCGCTGACCAGCTCATCGAAGGTGGCGAGATCGCCGAAGAGTGGGTCGACGTCGGTATAGTCCGCCACGTCGTAGCCGAAATCGGCCATCGGCGAAGGGTAAAACGGCGAGAGCCAGATCGCGTCGATGCCGAGCGTCTCATGCAGATAGTCGAGACGCTGAATGACGCCACGCAGATCGCCGACACCATCCCCATTGCTGTCCTGAAAGCTGCGTGGATAGACTTGATAGACCACTCCTGTCTGCCACCAGTGTGGCTCGCCATGTCCCATCCACGAATATCCTTTCGCGCTCGCCAAATGACAATGGACCCGTTCGATGCAGGGGACGTGCGATACACCCCTGCGTGTTCCTACACTGCGTCCTTACCCTTGTTCGATCGTGTAGGCCACCAGGACCGATGCCTGAATGGCCATCTCGCCGGCGCTGATCTCCAGTTGCGGTGGCGCGTCGACGATACGTGCCATCGCCATGCCCTCACCCTTGCGGACGATTGGCTCGACGGAGGTGCCCGGCTCGGCGATGCTGACGATGACGCCGAGGCGCGCGCCCAGCGCTGTGGCGTAGGCTTCGGCCCTCGCCTGTGCGTTCAGAGCAGCCAGTCGGCACGCTTCGAGACGGGCCGGGTTGTCCAGCGCGACACTCCAGATTGGCCCATGAATCGTCGCGCCGGATCGCGCGACCGCGACGCTCATGAGCTTGCCGAGCGGCTGCGGGTCAGCCAAGCGCAGGTGGATGCGGTTTGTCGCCCGGAAGCCGCGATGTACGTGCTGGCGCGTCTTGTCGTTCCACTCGGTTTCCTCATGGACCGATGCGCCCGTAGTCGTCCAGCGGTTTCGCTCGATGCCGAGCTCAGTGAGAATTCTCTCCAGCTCGATACTACGGCTGGCGACCTCCACCAGCGCTGCCTCGGCCGTGCGGTCGAGATATGAGACGGTGAGGTCGAGCGCGACCTCGTCTGGTTGGGCGTTGACCACGGCGCTGCCGCGGACCGTCACTGTTGCTGACATGCTTCCACCATCCTTCATGGACACGCCCGTCCTCGGCCGACTTCGTGAAGACAACACGACTATATCGCGTATCGTGAGTCGCATATCTTAGCGTTAACGCGACTTTCGCCGACGAGCGAAGATTGCTTGCAGGATGCGAGTTCTGCTACACTTATCGGCAATTGAGGCTACCCATACATAGACCGGGCCCGTTCGCGTTTGGCGAACGGGCCCGGTCGATACCGTCCTCACCGGGTTTCCCGGTTGGTCACCATACGGTGACGCCGAAGGTTGTGTGCGAGTTCCGGGGAGGTTTGATGCGAACGACGCCGTTCCGTGTATTCGTCCTGCCGATGCACCGGTCAACGCCACGACGGGCCGCGCGAGCCATCTTCGCCCTCTGGTTGCTGGCGCTGCCGCTTGCCGGGCTGGCGACGGTCGTCACCAGTCCGATGGCACAGGCGAGCTGGTTGCCGGACATCAATCTGACCCTGTCGCACGGGCTTGTCAATCAGTCGCAGGTGCATCCGCTTTGGAGCGACATGCCCGTTGGTCCGTCCGGCAACTACGTCATGGGTGGTTGCGGGTGCCTGCTGTCGGCGCTGTCGACGGTCGTGACCTACCACCTGGGGGATGGATCGCAGAATTCGGGCGGATCGGTCCCGTGGTTTCAGGTCGAGCACCATACCCTTGAGATCGATCCCACCGACCCCCAGTATCCGCATCGCCGGTTCACGCGCATCGGTCAACCCGTCCTGATGCAGTCGTTCTCGCCGGTATATATCGATCAGTATCTCCAGCGTGGCAACATGCGGGATCCGTACCCGCTGAACTGGGGCTACAAGTCGGGCTTCGTCGACGCGTGTGGCGGTTACGTGCGGACGGACGCGCTCGAATCGTTGGCTATCCCGCAGGGCGTCTACGACGAGTCGGGCAACCTGCTCACGTCCACCCCCAGCGGCGTGCGATTGCAGTGGCATGCCGGATTCGGGGCCGACGTGCGCGACATCATCGATCGCAATCTCATGACGGCCAGGCCGACGATCGTGGGGCTGAAGAACGAGGTGTCACGAGAGGCGCATGCCTACGTCATCGTCGGCTGGGACGCCGACGCGTCGAAGTACCTCGTTGTCGATCCCGCCGACCCGCTCTACACCCCTGCCCACGTTCCGGAGGCCGCGCCGCCGGGCAGCAGCGAGCGGAGCTACGAGGGCTGGGAGAAGATGGTCGAAGGCATCTTCGATGCCTGGCCGGTCCATCACAACGGATCGTCGCCGCTGGTCCTGCAAATCGCCGATGATCCTGCGCCGTTCGAGCTGCTGTCGATTAATCCGGACGGTTTGCGCAGTGGCTACGATCCGACGACCGGGCTGATCCTCAGCGAGGACGGCGCGGTGAACTACTACCCGATGCCGCTGGCCAGCGACCTGCTGGGCCAGATCCCGCCGGCCCCGGAGGAGCGCATGATGTCGGTCCGCGAGCCGCGCCCCGGCACCTATCGCTTCGCGGCGATTGCCACCGGCGACGGCGAGCTGATTCTCAATTTCAGGACCGCCGCTGGCTACCGGATCACCGATGTCGGTCGTATCGAGCAGCCGATTACCAACGGCCAGATCGTCAAGATCGAGGCGACGTCGACCGGTTCGGCCATCGAGTCGGTGACGCAGGTCGATAACTTCACGCCGGAGGCGCGGGCTGGCAGCGACGTCGGCGGCGCGGTCGGCGATGAGATCGTGTTCGACGCGTCGCGGTCGTTCGATCTGGACGGCACGATCGTGTCGTACGCCTGGGACTTCGGCGACGGCACCACCGGCATCGACGTGCGGCCGAGCCATGCGTACGCGACGGCGGGCGTCTACACCGTCACCCTCACCGTTACCGACGACCGGGGCGCGACGGACATGGCTACCACGCGCGCCGTAGTTGGCCGCGACGCGCCGGGGCAGACGGCGATGATCAGCGTCTCCAGCACCGGCGAGCCGGGCCTGACCCAGGGCAGCTTCCGCCCCTCGATCAGCGCCGACGGCCGCTACGTCGCGTTCGACTCCGGCGCCTGGAATCTCACCGGTGGCGATACGAACTCCAGAAACGACATCTTCGTGCGCGACCACCAGTCCGGCGTCACGACGCGGGTCAGCGTCAGCACCGCCGGCGCTCAGGCCAGCGACGGCAGCTTCGACGCCGCGATCAGCGCCGATGGCCGCTTCGTCGCGTTCACCTCGAACGCGTCGAACCTCGTCGCGGGAGACACCAACGCGCGCGGCGACGTTTTCATCCACGACCGCCAGGGCGGGACGACGGAGCGCGTCAGCGTAGCGAGCGACGGCGCACAGGCGAACGACGCCAGTGGCTCGCCCTCCATCAGTGCAGACGGCCGCTACGTCGCCTTCCAGTCGCAGGCCAGCAATCTCGTCGCGGGGGATACCAACGCCGCGATGGACATCTTCGTCCGCGATCGTGTAACCGGCACGACCGAACGGGTGAGCCTCGACGCCGCCGGGAACGAGGGCATCCGCGACAATCCCAATGCAGCCCCGTCCAGCACGCTGCCCGCGATCAGCGCCGATGGGCGGCTCGTCGTCTTCGAGTCGTGGGCGCGGCTCGTGCCGGACGACACCAATGGCCGGGCCGACGTCTACCTCCGCGACCGAGTGGCGGGCACGACGGAGCGCTTGAGCGTGGCGGGCGGCACGATCGAGGAGGGTGGAACCCGGCCGGCGATCAGCGGTGACGGGAGCGTCGTCGCCTACGTCGCCGAGACGCCGGACGTCGTTGTCGTTCGTGATCTGCGAGATGGGTCGGCCGAGGTCGTTGGTCCGGACGGTGCGCCGCTGCATCCAAACCAGGGCGACGGCCTGGCGGTCAGCAACGACGGCCGCTTCGTCGCCTTCGCGGCGCGGGGCAACGTGCTGCCCGATGATACATACATCGAGGCTGCGCATGTCTACGTTCGCGATCGTCAGACGGGCGATCTGGAGCGCGTCAGCGTCAGCGACAGCGGCGAGGTAATGACCTCGTCGCAGATACAGTTCGTCGGTCCCGCGATCAGCGCCGACGGCCGCTACGTCGCCTTCGGGCAGGGCACAGCCGACCCGCGCTATCGCGACACCAGCCTCACGCCGGACGATGCGAATAACCAGTACGACGTGTTCATCCGCGACCGTCACGAACCCGAGCCGACCCGGCCGGTCGCAGTCCCCGGGGGCCCGTACATCGCCTGGGCGACCGGTGAGGCGGTGCCGACGAGCGTCACACTCGACGCAAGCGGCTCGCTGGCGTTCAACGGCTCGCCGCTCCGCGCCCGCTGGGACTTCGGCGATGGCTCGCAGCCGGTCGAGGTCGATGGCCTGACGATTGCCCACAGCTACGCGGAGCCGGGCGTCTACACGATGACGATGACCGTCCTCGACGATCTGGCCGAATCTGAGCCGATGACGACGACCGTCGAGGTTCTGCCGGCGCTGCCGGAGCAGAATCGGCTGGACGCCACGCCATCCTGTGTCGAGCCAGGCGGGACTATTGAGATCAGCGGCTACAGCGCGGCGTCGGGGTTCGGTACTCATGATGGTGCCGCGGTGGACGACCTGATCCGCAACGGCTGGAACCTGGCTGCCGGGCCGCTCGAGGTCGAGCCAGCCGAGCTGTTCCTGCCCTGGTCGGACGAGCCGCTCCTGGTCGAGCGACGGCTGCCCGACCTGCTGTTCCGGGTGACCGTGCAGGTCCCGGCAGGGCTCGAACCTGGCGCATACGAGATCGGGGAAGCGTCTAGCGGCGGGACGAGCATCCTCGTGCCCTGCCCGCCGGTCACCAACCACGCTCCAACTGCTGACGCGGGCGGGCCGGAGTACATCGCCACGACTGGTGTGCCGGTCGCGCTCGACGGCTCCGGCTCGAGCGACCCGGAAGGAGCCGCGCTGACCTATCACTGGGACTTCGGGGACGGGGTCGATGAGGAGGTTGATACACCGCAGGTGTCGCATGTATTTGGCTACCCCGGCGTCTATATCGTGTCGCTGACGGTCAACGACGGGCAGACCGACTCTCCGCGCGGGCCGGGCACGCGCGGCTACGCGATCGTGACCGTCACTGGCGAGTCGCCGAGCGACACGACGCCACCGACGGCGGCCGCCTCCGTCTCCCCGGTTCCAATCGGCGCTGGCTGGCACGCGGGCGTCGTGACTGTCGAGATCAACGCGACGGACGAGCCGGGCGGGAGTGGCGTCAGGGAGATCGTCATCGAGAAGAGCGGCGTCGAGTCGGACAGCAGCGTCGTGGCCGGCGCAGTCGCATCGGTACAGGTGACCGCCGAAGGCGATACGACCGTGACGTACCGCGCTCGTGACAACGCGGGTAACGAGAGCGTGCCCGCCTCGCTCGTCGTCCGTATCGACCGGACGGCCCCGACCGTAGGATTCGACGGTAATGCCGGAACCTACGGCATCGCCGAACGTGTGACGATCAGTTGCGTCGCGTCGGACGACCTGTCCGGTCTGGCCACGGATACTTGCGCGGACGTGGACGCTCCGGCTACGTCGTTCGGCCCTGGCAGTCACACGCTCTCGGCGAGCGCGACCGATAATGCGGGCAACATTGGGAGTGGCTCGACGACGTTTGAGGTTCAGGTCTCGTTCGTTGATCTGTGCACGCTCACGAGGTCGTACGTCAACGCCGCCAGGCTGGTCCCTGCGATGTCCAACCGGCTCGGTGCGTCCCTGTGCGCTCAGCTCAACGCGGCGCAGGCGGCCGCGGAGCGCGGCAACGACAGGGCCAAGGACGGGGCGCTGAAAGCCTACGTCTCTCAGGTCCGTGCCCAGACACCGGCGGTGTTCACTGCGGAGCAGCGCGATCTACTGATCGAGCTCGCTGACGCCCTGTGAAAGCGCGTGAACTGGCGGGCGTGGCCACAATCCCCAGACACCGAGACCGCATCTCGCCATCCGCCCATGCCGCCCGTCGTCACGATCTTGTCATCAAATTTCGATACTGTTCCCGACTGAGAGTCGCAGTCACCATGAGATACGTGGTGATGTTGGGAAAGGACTATCGTCGTCGTGATCTCCCCTACCCACCCACTCGCCCGCTGGTCGCGGATCGGCTTTGTCGTTACGGCCTGGCTCTATGCGCTGGCAGTTGCCGCTCAGGTCTTTCTGGCCGGCGTCAGTGTGTTTGATGATCCTACACGCTGGCCAGACCATGTTTCGTTCGGCCAGATGATCGGCTCACTGACCGTCCTGCTGCTGGTCTTCGCCGTCATCGGCCGACTGCCCTGGCTGCTGATTGGCCTGGCCTTTGCTGTGTTCATGCTCTATGGCATGCAGTATCCGTTCGCGCTATCTGATAATGGCTCAATGGCCGCGCTGCACGCGGTGAACGCGCTTGTCATGTTCTGGCTGACAATTACGGTCGCCCAGCGTGCGCAGCCACTGGCGTTTGGCGCGGCCCGCGCCTGACGGCAAGTTGACAGGAGAGCCCTTCTCATTCAGGATGCGTGAACGGCTCTGACTATTCACCGAAGGAGATGACCTCCAGTGACCGTTAAGAAGGCGTCTGATCTCGTTGCTGCAGCAAGGCAGCAGATCGTCAACCTTACACCGGCTGAAGTGGCTGATGAGGTGGCGCAGGGAAGCGCCGTCCTGGTCGATATTCGCGAGAGCGAGGAGCGCCAGCAGCACGGCATGATCCCCGGAGCGATCCACGCGCCGCGCGGCATGCTCGAGTTCTACGCCGACCCCAGCAGCCCGTACCATCGTGCCGAGCTCAACCCCGGCAATCGCATCGTTCTGCACTGCGCGTCCGGTGGCCGGTCGGCGCTGGCGGCGCAGGCGCTGCAGGCGATGGGCTTTGAGAACGTCGCCCACCTCGACGGCGGGCTGAACGCCTGGAAGGAAGCGGGACAAGCTATCGAGCAGTTCCCGCAGCTTGGTATGGATGGTCCGTCCGACCGCCAGTAATCAGACGATTAACGACGAAGCGGCACCCGCACAATGGCGGGTGCCGCTTCGTCGTTTGCGCCGTGCGGCGCGTTACCTCGCTGTACTGAGCGCCGCGCCAGCCTGTTCCAGATCGCGGGCACGTTCTTCGTCCTCGGCGATGCGGGCCGGCGACTTCTGTGAGACCGGATCGAGCCGCAGCGTCAGGAAGAAGGTGAAGATGGCAAAGCCGCAGGCGATCAGGAATGGCACCTGATAGCCGACGTAATTCAGGATGAAGCCGGTCGAAACCGGCACGACAATCGCGGCGGTGTGCTGCAGCGTGACGCCCATCGCCAGCGAGGGAGCGATCTCGTTCGTCACTGCGATCTTCCGCAGGTAGGTCGCCGAGCCAATCGACGACAGCGGCATGATGAACGAGTAGGCGACGTACGACAGGCAGGCGATGTAGACGTTGTCGACCAGCGCATAGCCGCCGAGCGCTAGCACGTAGGCGACGTTGACTACCGAGAGCATGCGCTTTTCACCGAATGTGTCGATCATCCGACCGATCGACGGGCTGGCGAACATCGCTCCGGCACGCACCGCGATGAGCAGCGCAGAGATCTCCGGCACGCCGAGACGGTACTGATGGACGAGGACCCAGAGGCCGAACGAGAAGAAGATCTGCTGCCGGCCGCCGTCGAGCATACAGAGGTAGTAGTACATCTTGTACGGCTTGCGAAAGACGATCGGGTCACGTCGACCGATGAACCCGCGCTCTTCACCGTCGTGCAGGTTCGGGAAGTTGAAGACCGCGATGGCGGCGATGATCCCGAAGACGCCAGCGATGACGAACATCGGACGGAACGAGAGCAGATCGAAGTAGAAGACGAGGAAGACGAGCACCATCGCCAGCAGTGCGCCGGCGCTGTTGATCGCGCCCATCTTGCCCAGGATGCTGCCGCTGCGGCGCTCGGTCGTCAGGCTCATGCCCAGCGCGTACTGCGTCTGCAGAACGGTGTGGTAGCCCATCGAGGAGATGATGACCCACGGCGCGACAGTCCAGAACGAGTTCGACAGGCCGAACAGGATATAGCCGACGCCCATCACGATCAGCATCATCGATGTCAGCCGCGCGACAGACATGCGGTAGAAGACTGCGGTCAGGAAGATGAGCAGGAAACCTGGCACTTCGCGAATCGCAGTGATATAACCAAATTGCGGCCCTTGAAGATTAAGTACATCCTCGAAATAATTGGTTACAATGTTCTCTTGAATGGACATCGCCAGCCCGAAGCAGAGCGTCATGATCGCCAGGAGGAAAAATCCTCGATGCGCGGCTGGTGATGAAAGCTCCGAAAAGCGCTTGATCTGCTGCACGGTACCCCCGCTGCCCCCAGTTGCCCCACTTGCCCAGACTGACCACCCCACCCCCATGTCGCGGGGTCAAGGTGGCAATGATACGCCCATTGTCGGTCAGTGTTGACGGTCTGTCGCGCACCTGCGACGATCAGGATACGGACACAGACGAAGGGAGCGCGTGAGCATGGCGTCATGTCGCCGGGTCGTTGTCGGGCTGCTGCTGCTTGCACTCATGGTGCTGGCTGTGCCCGGCGCTTCGGCCGCGCCGATCGAGCACACAGCCTTCGATCGTACCTGGGCGCGCACCGATATGCCGCTCGTCACCTATCAGACATCGCGCACCTGGATGTGGGGGCCGGTCGCGGCGTCGGCGTTGCTGATTGAGCCGTACGCCGAATCACCAGGTGGGCAGCGCCTCGTCCAGTACTTCGACAAGTCACGCATGGAGATCAACGATCGCAACGCCGACCGCTCGTCGCCGTGGTACGTCACGAACGGCCTGCTGGCCAGCGAGCTCATCTCCGGACACATGGCGGTCGGCGATCGCGCCTGGCTGGTGCGTGATCCGGCCGTTGTGAATGTCGCCGGGGATGCCGAAGATCCGAATGGGCCGACCTATGCGACCTTCTCGACACTCCTCGATGCGAGCCGGACAGCGGGCGGCGCGCCGATCGTCGCGACATTGACTCGTGATGGCCAGATTGGCGTCGATCCGGCGCTGGCGCAGTGGGGCGCAACCGATGCCGAGTGGGTCGAGCAGACCGGCCACTGGGTCGCAGGGCCGTTCTGGATGTTCATGCAGAGTCAGGGGGTTGTCTACAAGGACGGCGTCTACGCGCAGGAGCCGCTCTTCGAGAACCCGTTCTACGCGACAGGCTATCCGATCAGTGACGCCTACTGGAGTCAGGTGCTCGTCGGTGGTGTCAAGCAGAACGTGCTGATGCAGTGTTTCGAGCGTCGCTGCCTGACCCATACGCCGTTGAATGCGCCGGAATGGCAGGTCGAGGCGGGAAACATCGGCCTGCATTACTACACCTGGCGCTACGGTCAGGCGGGCGAGACGCCGACGCCGGCCCGCGTCAGCACCGGCGACCTGCGGATCGACTACATCCTGCCGGACCCAAGCTGGGAGGCGGGCGCTGAGTATGAATATGCGCTGATCCGCAATTACGATGAGGTCACGATACATCTCGAAGGCTGGCAGGTGCGCGACGAGTCCGGCACCACCTTCACCTTCCCGGATGTCGCGCTGCTGCCGGGTGCATCGCTCCGTCTGCACGTCGCGAAGGGGCTCAATACTGCGACCGACATCTACTGGGGTCGCACCGGCGCTGTCTGGAACAACGGCGGGGACTCCGGCTACCTGATTGACCCGACCGGCAAGATCGTGGCGGGCTACTTCTACTGAGTCAGTCTGGCACCGAGCGTGCGTAATCAGTCGTACCGGCGGGCTGTACGCCGGCTCTTTGTCGGCTGGAGACGCAGGTGGCCGCTACGCTCCTTTCCGTAGATGAATGTACCCGCGACATCGATTTCATCTCCGCATATGGCCCGCTCGTTGCAGCGCAGATCGACCGCGCGTGCGAAATCGTTGTCGTCATCCCGGCCCGCGATGAACGCGAGACGCTGCCGGATACCCTTGCGGCGCTAGCGCAGCAGCGTGATCTTCACGGGAGGCAGCTTCCTCGCTGCCGGTTCGAGGTTATCGTGCTGGCGAACAACTGCGCCGACGATACTGCGACCGTGGCTCGCCAGTTTGCGGTCATCAATCCAGATGTGGCGCTGCACGTCGCCGAGCTGGATCTGCCTGAAGAACATGCGCATGTTGGCGTTGCGCGGCGGCTGCTGATGGATGAGGCCGCGCGGCGGCTGCATCTGACACGTCGCGGTGCGGCTGGCGTCATCGTCTCGACCGACGCGGACACAGTGGCGGACCCGACCTGGCTCGCGGCGACGCTGGCTGAAGTGTCGCGCGGAGCTGACGCCGTTGGCGGGCGGATCATTGTCGATCCGGCCGACGTCAGCAACTGGCACGAGCGCACCCGCGCCTGGCATCTTCGCGATGTTGGCTACCGGATGCTCGCCAGCGAGCTTGACTGGCATCTTGACCCCGTCAAATCGGACCCGTGGCCGCGCCATTTCCAGCACTTCGGCCCGAGCATCGCCGTCACGGTCGATGCTTACGAACGCGCAGGCCGACTGCCGGTCGTTTCGGCGCTCGAAGATGTCGGGCTCTACCGCGCGCTGCAACGCATTGACGCACGCGTGCGTCACAGTCCTGGCGTGCGTGTTTGCACGTCGGGACGCGAAATCGGGCGGGTCGGGTTTGGCTTCTCGGTGCAGTTACAGCTATGGGCCGAGCAGGAGCGGCAGAGCGTGCCGTTCATGGTCGAATCGCCGCAGGCCATCGCCGCGGCTGCGGTTGCGCGCCGTCGGTTGCGCCGGGCGTGGGTTGAGCGGGAGTCGCGTCTGGCGCACCAGCCCGAGTGCCTTGCGGCCGATCTCTGCGTTACTCCGCAGCTGCTGTCTGAGCTGCTGGAGTCGTCTGCTACCTTCGGCGTCCTTCTTCAGCAGATCGAAGTCGAGCGCGAGCAAACCGGCTGTTGGGCCGAGCGCTGGCCACCGATAGAGATCGGTTCGGCGATCGCTACGCTGCGCGAATGGCTCGCCGCGCTGCGTCAGCCTGACGCTGTACGCTCGAACAGGTCGAGCCGGTACAGCTCTTCGCGCTGTCCTGAGAGGTGCTGCAGCTCTGGAGCGCCGTGAGCGAGGAAATCCTCGTGGACCTCGTCGCCAGTTAGTGGGTAGTCCTCGACGAACGGCGTCCAGTGGACGAGCAGGAGATGCCCACCCTCTTCCAGTCGCTCGACGATGCCACGCCGCGCAGTGTTGAGGTCCTCCCACGACCAGTAGTAGCCGACCTCAGAGACCACGATCAGATCGAATGGCCCACCTGGCATCTCATGCGGCACCTGCATCTGCGCGAACATCACCCACGGCTTGTCAGCGTTGCGCGTGCGTGCTCGGGCCAGCGCGGCGTCAGAGACATCGACCGACAGCAGCGCCGCACAGCGCCCGGCCAGCAGACTCGTCAGCACGCCGATCGAGCAGCCGATCTCAAAGCCGGCGCGGTAGCGCTCACGCGGTAGTGCTGCAATTGTCGCTGCGTACTTGGCAGCCTCGTACGGGTGCGTCTCGAAGCCCCACGGGTCCGGATCTGCCGCGTACATGCGCTCGAAGTAGTCGGGCGGGAGCGATCTCACCGGTCTGTCTCCTCATCTGCCCCGATCTCCTGATCGTCCATGTAGATCTCTCTCGGTAACGCTGCGCGCCTGAGCATCTCGGCGGGAAGCATGAATCCGTCAGGGTCATCGTCGATCAGGCTCGTGGTCTGGGAGCGGTGCGCAGCGATAGCGGCGAGCTTCTGCTCTATTACTGAAGTTATGTCCAGTTGCCAGGCATCCATTTCGTCTGGCGTTGGAAAGTCGTCGGCATCCCCGAGATCCCAGATCCAGACCGGATATTCGATGATCCGGGGCGACTGCGGCAATCGCCGGATTGCTGCGACGACGATCTGCCAACTGGCGCGGTGGTCGCCGTGGGGATCGCGTCGCCAGGGAACCAGGATCGTTGCGGGCAGCCACGGAGCGGACAGCGCCGCAATCATCAGCGCCACGGCGCCGGCGAAACCGGCGTCGTCTGCCGTCGGCACGAACCGGTCGGGTAAGCCGAGGAATCGCGCATCCGCGGCAGGGACGCCCAGTTGTGCCAGTGCAGCCAGCGCCTCACGCTCGCGCAGGCTGCGAAGTCTCTCCGGCGGGTAGCGTCGAGAATTCGGATGCGACCCGCTGCCATCGCTGACGAAGATGACCCGCACCGGGATGTCCGCATCGCGCAGCAAGCGAATCGCGCCACCGCAGCCGATCGACTCGTCGTCGGGATGTGGCGCGACGACAATCGTTGGCCCCCAGCTCTGGACGTTCGTAGAGGGACGCAGCGGCAAGGACTCGAGCGCAGGCGGGGACGGCGTGGTCGTCATCGTCCGATCCCGCTCCAGCGCTGACTGGCTTTGCCGTCGCTATCGAGGACCGCTTGCCCGACTGCTGCCAGCGCGGCGTCCGGTGCTGGCTGGCGCAGATAGAACGTCAGGTCGCGGACGATGCGCTCTATCGGGCTGGGACGCAGCAGGCCACGCGCGCCGGCCGAGCGCTGCGCGAGGTCGAGCACGCGCAGGCAGGCATCTTCGATCGCCAACCGGGTCATGTTCGCGAAGGCGAGTGTCGTCTCGGCATCACAGGCGCACGCATCCGGCCCGAGGTCGAGCCGGGCGGCGGCAGCCAGCCAGCGCCGGCCGCCCTCGACGGCAATCGCCATCTGGCCGATCCGCTGCCGCTGATACGGGTCGCCAGTCCGATCAAGATCGCGAAGATAGCCGGTGATGGCATCGAGCAGCGCCTCGGCTCCGCCAAGCTGGACAGCGGCGAACCGAATCGCGCCGGCTCCGAACCACGGCTGGCGATGATAGTCATCCGGTGCGCCGAGAAGATCGCTGGCGTCGAGCTGGATCCCGGTGAAGTCGACCTTGTAGCTGGCCGTCGCGCGCATCCCGATTGGCTGCCACCAGGATTCGTCGATTGTCGTCGATACCGTGTCCATCGGAACGATGCACATCTGCCAGCCGCCGTCGGGCAAGCGACCGGTAATGATTGGTCGCTGCACCTGCCCCGCGCCGGATGCGAACGTCTTGGCACCGGTCAACCGGTAGCGTCCATTCCCGAGCGGCTCGATGCGCACGCCGTCGCCGGCCTCGGTGTTCCAGACCGCGAAGAGCATCTGCCGATCGCGGGCGTCGGCCGCCCAACGTGCGATCTGCTCCGGCGTGCCGAACGTCTGGACGAGCATCAGCGCATTGACGTGGCCTTCGTAGACACGACCGACCGAGAGGTTGCCGCGACCAAGCTCGCGTAGCACGTCCAACTGGTTCTGTGCAGTCGCAGGGCTGCCCTTGAGTCCCGCGCCGCCGAGTTCCTCAGATAGCGGCGCGGCCAGCAGCCCGGCGTCGGCGATGTGCTGGAAGGCGTCGGTTGGGAAGGAGCGTTCGTCGTCGGTGTCTGCGGCTAGCTCAGCGCAGGCATCTGCGACCTGCGCGGCAATGTCGGTGATGTTCACAGGGCGACATGCTCCGGGTTAGCACGCGGTCCCTCCGGCGGAGGCGGCCAGTCGAGCCCTTCGTAGCTCGGACGAATCAGGATGCGTCCATCCACTTCACGGACATCAAACGTGCGGAGCGGATTGGCGGCCGGTCCGACGAGCGGTGCACCATCGCGGACATCGAACTCTGAGCCGTGCCACGGGCACGTGACGACGCAATCGTGAATCGGCCCCTCCGAGAGCGGGCCGCCGGCGTGCGGACACCAGTCTTCGACCGCATAGACATGGCCGTCCGCGCGATAGAGCATAACCGGCACGCGATCCACTTCGACCACGACGCGGTGCTGCTCGGCCAGCTCGTCCGACGCAAGCACGTCGCGCTCCTCGTTCGGCGGCTTGGGATAGAGGGCGAAGCGGACGTTTGAGCCGAGGTTGTAGACCAGGTCGCCGCCCAGCGCGCCGCCCAGAACGAGCGCGCCGAGGCCGAGTGTCGAGAACATCTTGGCCGGCCCGCGATGGTCGCTTGAGCGCAAAGCGAGCGACGTGCCGTAGCAGGCGAGCGCAGTCACGTTCGAGAGTGCGTGGGCGATACCCACCCGCCGCGGCTGACTCCAGAGATCGGACCAGTCGGCGATGCCGCTCAACGCGGCTGCGCTGGACGTGACCACGCCGACCCCGATGGCAGTATCGGCAGCGGCTGCGTACGGCGACGAAGGCTGGTCGCTCGCGCTATCCAGCGCGTCGAATATAGCCGCCATCGTCCACGCGCCGAGCGGCGTGATAACGAGCATCGGATGGAGGCGATGCCGCAGGGGCGTGCCGTTCAGCAGACTCTTGATGCGTACCGTCGTGTCGCTTGCGCCGAAGATCTTCTGAACCGATGCCTGCACTGGCTCTGCGATTGCATCGAGCCATGCAAAGCGATCGCTTTCGATTATTGAGCTTAGTGTTTTCGCCTGCCTGCTCATCCACGCCCCCCGATTTCCTGCGCCTGAATTCCACATTGTTTGCCGCCTACGTATCAAGAACCGTGCCGATCGGGAATCGCAGGGTCCTTGGCGGTCTGGATGGCCGTCGATTGTGGCAAGCACGCGGGCGTGCGAGTGCTGGGAAACACCCGGGACGGAGAGAGGTTCCGTCGTCAGCGACAACGGAACCTCACGCTCGGAACGTGTGGGTTGCTACACCCGGCGTTGCCGCGGGTCCAGCGCGTAGCGCAGGCCGTCACCGATCAGGTTGAAGCACAGCGCGGTGATGGCGATGATGACGCCCGGCAGCGAAGAGACGTGAGGCGCGACGCTCAGCACCCGGCGGCCCTCGTCAACCATCAGCCCCCACTCGGCCGTCGGTGGCGACACGCCCAGCCCGAGGAAGCTCAGGCTGGCGGTGAAGACAACGAGCAACCCGATGATCGTCGTCGCGTACACCAGCACCGGAGCCATCACGTTTGGCAGCATGTGCCGCCCGATAATGCTGGTGAACGGCGCGCCGATCGCGCGGGCGGCGGTGACGTACTCCGAGTGCGCCTGCTCGCGCGTCGCCGTGTACGTCATCCGGGTAAGCGGCGCGATCGTCACCAGGGTCGTGGCCAGGATCACCGATCGTGACCCTGGCCCCATTGCGGCGGCGATCGCAATCGCGAGAATGACACTCGGCAGTGCAAAGAGCACGTCCATCAGCCGCATGATGATCGTGTCGATGAATCCGCCGAGATAGCCTGCTGTCAGGCCGAGGAACAGGCTAATGACCGACGCAATCACGACTGGAATGAGTGCGTTCGGCAGCGAGACACGCCCGCCCCAGATCAGGCGGCTCAGCATGTCCCGTCCCTGGAAGTCCAGGCCGAGGATGTGGCCCTCGGTGCCCATCGGCTCGAGGCGCATCCGCGAATCGCTCGCGATCGGATCGTAGGGGCTGACGAGCGGAGCGAAAATCGCCGCCAGTGCAATGAACAGGATGACGATCGCGCCGGCCACTGCGGCCTTGTCCTGCGAAAACCCGCGCAGCGCGGCGCGCCAGCCGGATTGTGAGGGACGAAGAGAATCGGAGATGAGTGCGCGTGCGTCGCGCCCATCCTCCTCGATGGTTGCGCTGCTAGAGCTGAGACTCACGCATGTCCTCCTCCTACATCAAACGGATGCGCGGATCGATGACCCCCTGGAGGACATCGGCGATCAAGTTCAGGGACGTGAAGACAAGGGCGATGAGGACGGTGATCGTCATGATGACCGGCACATCACGTGCGCCGATGCTCGTGTAGAGCTGTTGGCCCATGCCCGGCCAGGAGAACACGACCTCGGTGATGAGGGATCCGCCCAGCAGATAGCCGGCCTGCAGCGCGACGATCGTGATGAACGTCGGCATCGCATTCCGCAGTGCGTGGCGCAGGACGACGATGTGTTCGGCGAGTCCCTTCGCGCGTGCCGTGCGCACGAAGTCGAGATTCATGATTTCGAGAATCGACGAACGTACTTGCCGGGCTATGACCGCCGCCGGAACCGCTGCTGTCGCGATTGTTGGAAGCACCAGGTGCTTCGCGAGATCAACTAATCCCCCATCACCGCGGACGTCGTACATGCCGACGGCTGGGAACCAGCCAAGCTTCAGCGAGAAGATGATCAGCAGCATGATCGCCAGCCAGAACGACGGCAGGCTTGCGCCGATGATCCCTAGGATGGTCGCTGTGCGGTCTGTTCGCGAGTTCGGTCGCGTGCCGGCGATGACACCGACCGTCAGACCGATAATGACGGCGACCACCAGTGATGATCCGGCGAGGATGACCGTGTTCGGAAAGCGATCCTTGACGATGCCGAACGCGCTGATGCGGTGCTGATAGGAGCGTCCAAAGTCACCCTGGACAGCGTTGCGCAACCAGTAGACGTACTGGATCGGCATCGGCTTGTCGAGTCCCATGGCGCGGCGAATCTTCTGAATCTGCTCCTCGGGTGCGTTCGACGGCAACTGTGCGCGCGCAGCGTCTCCGGGTGTGAGATGGACGATCGTGAAGATGAGGATGGAGACGCCGAACAGGACGGCGACCGTCGCTATCAACCGGCGAATGATGTATCTGCCCATGCGTCGCACGACCTTTCCGTCTGGATGACCGGTGCCCATCACGCATGCGCGATGGGTACCGGTCGGGCTATTCGTCGATCCAGAGTTTGGTCAGGTCATAGTTGACGTTGACCGAGTGGACGAACCCCTTGAGCGATGGCTTCATCAGATGCGGCAGCTTGTCGTGGGTGATCGCAACGAAGGCGCAGTCTTCGACCATGGCCTTCTCGTTGGCCTTGCGATACAGCTCGTTCGAGGTGGCGGCATCCGTCGCCTCGGATCCGGCGACGAGGAACTCGTCCAGCTCAACGTTCGGGTTCTCCCGGTTGGTGTAGCCCGCATCTCCGGCGTCCTGCTCGGACCGATAGCGTGACTCAGCCTGGATGTTGACGAAGAAGTTCGTCGGCATGCCCCAGGCGGTGCCCCACATGATCATGTCGGTGCGCTCGCGGAAGATGATGCCGAGGTAGGTGACCCACTCCGTCAGCTCCAGCTCAAGGTCGATCCCGACTTCAGCGAGGTTGTCCTTGATGAACTGCGCGACCGCGCCGGCTTGCGGCCAGCCCGAAGCCGTTGGGACGCCCAGCAGCTTCGTCTTGAAGCCATCGGGATAGCCAGCTTCGGCGAGCAGCTCACGCGCCTTATCCGGGTCATACGGGAAGGGCTTCCAATCCGGGTCGTAGGCCGGCGCACCCGGCGAGAGCAGGCCATAGGCCGGAATCGCCGAGTTGCGGAACAGGTCGCGTGCGATCGCCTCGCGGTTGATCGCGTAGCTGATCGCCTGGCGAATGCGGACGTCCTTGCCGTACTCGTTGCGGAACTGGAATCTGTAGTAGGCGACCTGCGGCGTCATGCCATCCGAGTGCGTGAACCCTTCGTCGATGAGGCTCTGGATCACGTCGGGTGGCGGATCGCTCATCAGATCGATCTCGCCGGTCTGCAACGCGACAACGCGCGCCTGATCCTCAAGGATCGGGCGAATGATGACTTCGTCCAGATACGGCTTGTCGCCCCAGTAGTCATCGTTGCGCTCGAACTTGGTGCGCTGGCCCTCGACGCGCTCGACGAAACGGAACGGCCCGGTGCCGGATGGGTTGGCCGCGAGATTCTCGTTGCCGACCTTCTCAATCTGCGTTGGGCTGGCGATACCGAACCAGTAGTAGTCGCCAATCGTCGACAGGAACTCGGCGACCGGGCGATCGTGTGTGATCGTCCAGGTAGTCGCGTCCGGCGCGGTCACCTCGGTTGCGTACTGAAACGCGAACTGCCCGTGCCAGGCGGTTTCGTAATAGAACTTGGAGTCTGCGACGGCCATGCGCTCGTAGTTCGCCATGACCGCGGCGGAATCGAAGTCAGTTCCGTCGTGAAACTTCACGCCTTCGCGAAGCTTGAAGGTCCAGGTCAGCCCGTCTTCGGTCGCTTCCCAGCTCTCGGCGAGGAGCGGCACGATCTCGGGAGTGCCTTCCGTTGCCGCCAGATCTTTGCGGACAAGGCTCTCGTACATCATGGTTGACTGCCGCCAGGCGGCCCAGGCGTTGGTGGTGTGTGGGTCGAGCGCGTCGGCGTCGCCGCCCATGCCCCAGACGAGCGTCCCGCCCGACTTCGGCTCGCCGGCTTCGGCTTCGCCCTGCGATTCGCTGGAGACTGTGGCCGTCGGGCCACCTGGAGTCGTTGTGTCATCTTTGCCAAAATCGTCGTCGCCCCCGCAGGCGGCCAACAGGCTCGGCAGAACGACGGTGCTCAGGCCGGCAAGTGCGCCGAGACGGAGCATGGTGCGGCGTGTGATCCGGTGAGACGACAAGGTGTGGAGTTCCACGGGCTAGCTCCTCGCATCTGTGTGATGGTGTTCGGTGGCTACGACAGGAATTTCCAATAGGCCTTTTGCGTGTCCCGGATCCTGGCGATTGCGGCCTCGCCACTCTCCCCGACTGTGCTGTACTGTGGCTGGTTCTTGAGCCCGTCAAGCGCCAGTGGTTCGTCAGCGTTCATGCGCTGCTCAGCCAGTGTCTCGACGATCGCGAGCGTGCAGTACGGCCCGTACAGCTCGCTGTAGCCGCCCTCCTGCAGGATGACCAGCCGACCGTTGGCGTGCTGCTCAGCGATGTCGATCATTGCCTGCGTCATGCGGCGATATGCTTCGGTAGTCAGGCACATGCGGCCGAGCGGGTCCATCGTGCTGGCGTCCTGCCCGGCGGAGACGAGGACGATCTCCGGCTTGAACTCGTCGGCGATCGGGCGAATGATCTGCTCGAACGCGGCCATGTAGGTCGCGTCGCCACTGCCGGGCGGTAACGCGACATTCACGGTGAAGCCTTCACCTGCGCCGCTGCCGGTCTGCGCAATTTCGCCAAAGCCCGGTGGGTAGAGCTGATCCTGATGCAGCGAGAAGAACAGGACGTTTGGATCGTCGTAGAAGGCGTCCTGCGTGCCGTTGCCGTCGTGAACATCCCAGTCGAGCACCAGGACGCGCTTCAGTCCGTGGCGGTTCTGCGCGTGGCGGGCAGCGACGACGACGTTGTTGAAGATGCAAAAGCCCATGCCCTTGTCGGACATCGCGTGGTGGCCCGGCGGCCGGACGTTGGCGAACGCGCGTCGGACGCGTCCTTCAACGACGGCATCGACCGCGGCCATGCCACCACCGGCGGCCAGCAGCGCGATGTCGTACGAATCCGGACTGGCTGGTGCGCCCTCGCCGGTGTCTCCGCCGCCCTCAGCGCAGATCTGCTTCACGCGCTCGACGTACTCCGGCGTGTGATAGACGGTGATGTCCGATTCCTGCGCCGGATACGCAGCGATCTGCGTCAGATCCTTTGATAGCCCGGTCATGTCGACGAGGTGCTTTGTCCGCATGACGAGGCGATAGTTCGACGGATGCATGGTGGGCTCAACGAACGGTACCTGTCTGCCTGAGCCCCAGGCGGTCTGCAGACCGGGGTTGTGCTGAAGGTAGCGATCGTCATAGACGAAGCCGACGGCTGGTTTCGTGCTCACTGTTCCCATTCCCCTCAATGCCACGTAAGCGGTCGCTCAAACCGCTGTGATCTGCCGCGGGTCCTCGAAATCCTTTCGTTTCATGCGTATGCCGAATACGTCGATCTGGGCGCGATCAACCAGGATCCACCTGCACGCACGTTGGGCATGTGATGAGCGACATTGCGTTGGCTCGCGGCAGCGCGAGCGTCCTCAGCGTTGAGGTGATGCGGTCGTCAGGACAACGAGCGACACCAATGGCGGGGCACAGGAGATTCCGCAGGCGCGGATGATTACAGTTATCCGAGTGCTTGCCGTGTCAGCGACACGTACAAACTTCCTGATCCCGACTCACGACTGTTGCTGGTTTCGAGGCGACGCAGGCGGCAGCATCACATGGGTGTGAATGCTTGTCAATACCTCGGTAGACAGGAGTCTGGCGATAACGGGACGGAAGCCGTTTCGGGAGATTCGGGGTTGACTCAGAATCACTCGATAAAGGAAATTGTTGTTTCACTTACTGACCAAAATGTCAGCACCTGCCCGAATGAGATGCCTGCTGCGAGTGCCTGCTCGGCTAGGGCATTTCCCGCGCCTGAAGCGGGGCATACTTCTCCGGTCTGGCTGACGAGCAAGCGAGAGGACGGCGGCTGTGTGCGCAGAGGAAGCGCTGGGGCGGTGTACATGGGCGGGCGATGATCCGCTGTATACGCGCTACCACGACGAAGAGTGGGGCATGCCCTGCCACGACGACCGGATGCTGTTTGAGATGCTGATCCTCGAAGGGTTTCAGGCCGGGCTGTCGTGGATCACGATCCTGCGAAAGCGCGAGAATTTCCGGCGTGCGTTCGAGGGTTTCGATCCGGTCCACATCGCCAACTACGGCGATACGGATGAGGCGCGTCTGCTGGCCGATGCGGGCATTGTCCGCAATCGGCTGAAGATCGCCGCTGCGTCGCGGAATGCGCGTGCGTTCCTTGCGGTCCAGGACGAATTCGGTTCTTTCGACCGCTATATCTGGGGCTGGACTGATGGCGAGACGGTCCGCCACCCCGAGGGCTACACGATGGAGACGATCCCGGCGACAACGCCGCTCTCGGACGCGATCTCACGCGACCTGAAGCGGCGCGGATTCACCTTCGTCGGGTCGACGATCATCTATGCCTACTTGCAGAGCGTCGGAATCGTTGACGACCACATGCGCGGCTGCTTCAAGTTCCTCGAACGCTGAGTGAGCGGTCGCGCGCCAGCCGCTGGAGTGCTGCCGTCGCGGCGTGGTAGCCGCACATACCGTGGACGCCGCCGCCCGGTGGCGTGGCCGCGGAGCAGAGGAAGATACGCGGGTTCGGCGTTGTATATGGGTTGCGCCGCACGACAGGCCGGGTGAACAGTTGGCGCAGGTCCGGCCGACCGACCGAGATGTCGCCACCGATGAAGTTCGCGCTCACCGCCTCAATGTCGGCCGGGAACATGACCTGGCGGGCGATGATGCGCTCGCGGAAGCCGGGCGCGAAGCGCTCAATCTGCGCGTCGATGGCTGCGGTCATATCGACCGTCGAGCCGTTCGGGACGTGGCAGTAGGCCCAGAGCGTGTGGATGCCGTCCGGCGCGCGCGATGGATCGAAGAGCGTCGGTTGCGCAGCGATGATGAATGGCGCGTCCGGGTGTCCGCCGCGTGAGACAGCGCGTTCTGAGGCGGCGATCTCTTCGAGCGTCCCGCCCAGGTGCAGCGTCCCTGCCTCTCGGCACGCCGCAGCCGCCCACGGCACCGGACTGTCGAGCACGTAATCCACCTTGAAGACGCCGGGTGCCTGCCGCATCCGGTCCAACTGCCGCCGATAGCCGCGCGGAAGCTGCGGTTCGGCGATCTGCGCCAGCGCCGCAGCGGACGTATCAAACAGGTAGGTTCGCGCTGGTGGCAGGTCGGCGAGGCGCGTCACCGTCGTGTCGGTGATGAGCTCGCCGCCGAGAGCCGCGAGGTAGGCAGCCAGCGCGTCGCTCAGGCGCTGCGCACCACCGCGCGGGAATGGCCAGCCGGTCGTGTGCCCCAGCATACCGAGGACGAGGCCGAACGCGGCGCTGACATACTCTTCTAATGGAAGGAACGAATGCGCGGCCAGCCCGGCGAAGAGCGCCCGTGCCTGCGGACCGGTGAACGTAGATGAAGCGAACGTGGCAGCTGGCCGGAGCGCCTGGATGCCGAAGCGCGCCAGCAACCCCGGATGATCGGGCAGATGGGCCGGCGCGAGCGTGTCATCCAGCAGATCGGCTGCATTGCGGATCAGCGGCTCGAACAACTCGCGCCATCGTTCGCCGTCGACGCCGAGCGTCTGGCTGGTGGCGGTGAGGTCGCGGCGGAGCAGCACGGCATCGCCAGAGTCGAGCGGATGCGCCAGCGCGGCAGATGGGTGCACCCACTCCAGTCCGTAGCGGTCGAGCGGTAATGAGCTGAGCCACGGCGACGCGAACGCCAGCGGATGAATCGCCGCACCGAGGTCGTAGGTCACGCCCGGCACGCTGGCCTCGGCCGAGCGCGAGCCGCCACCGGGGCGGTCGTGCGTCTCGTAGACGCGGACCGAATGCCCCTGCTCGGCAAGGCGGATTGCCGCTGCCAGTCCGTTCGGCCCCGCGCCGATGACGATTGCATCGAGCATCGACGCTACTCCTTTCCTTCGTCCGCTACGACCATGCTACGCTGCCGACAGCATTTTGCCCCGCAACTGGTGAGCCGGGACCCTGCCCGGATGAGCAGGTCGCCCCTGCCGACCCGGCTGATGTCGCCGGATCTGGCGCTCGGCACACTTGAGACATGACACATTCGCCTATACGAAAGGGGCATATACGCATGAATGCGAACGATGGAACGATGATTCCACAGTCTGGCTTTGCCGATGTAGTCGCCGGTGTCGGCACATGGACGGTCGGTGTTGACGCGCGTCGGCGCTACGGTGCAACCGGCATCGTTTGGGCCGCAGGCGTCGTGATCACCGCCGATCATGTCGTCGAGCGGGATGAGGACATCGTCGTCACGCTGCCGGACGGCAGCGAGGTATCGGCGACCCTTGCCGGTCGCGATCCGGCCAACGATCTCGCGGTGCTGCGCGTCGAGGGAGCGACCACGGTCGCGCCGCGTGCGGACGCAGCGAGGGTTGGTGACATCTGTCTGGCAATTGGCCGGGCCGGTGGCACCCTGAGCGCGTCGCTCGGCATCGTGTCGGCTATCGGCACGATCTGGCGGCGACGGCGGGGCGGGATGCGGCGGCAGGTCGTGCGACCGGACGTCACTCTCTACCCCGGCTTCTCGGGCGGTCCGCTGATCAACGCGGCTGGTGAGATGATCGGCATGAGCTCGTCTGGCCGGGGCGGCGTTGTCGCTGTGCCGGTCGCCGAGATCGAGCCGATTGTGAACGAGCTGCTGACGCATGGTCGCCGTCGCCGGGCCTTCCTCGGCATGACGAGCCAGCCGGTCGCGCTGCCGACTGCGCAGTCGTCCGGCCAGGAGAGCGGCTTGCTGGTCGTCGGTGTCGCGCCGGAGTCTCCGGCGGCAACCGGCGGTCTGATGGTCGGCGACATTGTGATCGGCATCGGTGATGCCGCGATCCGCGACACCGACGATCTGCGCGAGGCGCTCTCGTCCGACCTGGCCGGGAAGTCGGTGCAGATCCACCTGCTGCGCGGTGGTGTCGAGCAGACGCTCGACGTCACTGTCGGCGAGCAGTAAGGAATGACAAGCGCGCGTCAGATCGCCCGCGTCGCGCTAGCGTCACCCTACCCGTCTGTACGGGCGGGCTTGCGCGCGATGCTGACGCCGCTTGATTCGATTGAGGTCGTTGCCGATGCCATCGGCGGCGACCTCGATCCATCTGATGCTGTCGATGTGCTGGTCGTTGATATCGCGCAGGGTGAGCTTGCCGACTTCGAGCGCCTGGCGGCAGCGAATGCTGACGCCGCAATTGTGGCGCTCGTCGAAGATTCCGACGCTGGCCGGCGTCTGCTGACCTCAGCCGATCGCCCAATCGCCATTCTGTCGCGCGAGGCGGGGCCGTCCGAGATCAGCGCAGCCGTCCTCGGTGTCCTGTCCGGCCTGATCGTGCTCGATCCGACCGTTGCGCCGATGGACACGAAAGCCGCTCCGCTGAACGACTACGACCAGACATTGACCGAGCGTGAGCGTCAGGTGATTGAGCTCGTCGCGCTGGGCCTGCCCAACAAGTCGATTGCGGTCGAGCTGGGCATCAGCGAGCACACCGTGAAATTTCACGTCGCGTCGATCCTCGACAAGCTGGACGCCGCGAGTCGGACTGAGGCGGTCGCCATCGCGGCGCGCCACGGCCTGCTCGCCCTCTGATATCGCCCTCCCCCACAATGTCTGAACTTCTCGTATCCTGCTCGCGTTGAACTGATCGTTTCATGCTGGGCAGAGCAGTGAGCGGATACACCGTGCCAGCAATGTTGAGCAGTCTTGTGCGGTAGCCGTTCCCGTGTCCTGTCATTTCGAGGCCGCAGCCGAGAAATCTCTCCTGCGTTGGACTGCGTCGAACGGGTGGGAGATCTCTCACTGCCGGGTGCCATTGCCCCGGTGCCTCTTGGGCGTTGGCTCCCGGCGGCAGATGACAGGAGGAATTGGTGGCTGCCGGACGGACAGCCTACGCTGAACACGTCGGGTCGTCGGCGCTAGCATGCTGAGCAGATTGGCACGGAAGCCACCTGAGAGCTATGTTGCGTCGATATATTCGCGACCTCAATGCTGACGTCCCAGTGAGTGGTTATGTGAAGGGAAAATGGTAAGCGGTGGCAATTCACAACTTCGCGCCAGATCACTATTTCTCAACGATGGGCAGCCACGAGCCAGTGCTGCGGATCGCCGACGGCGATACGGTCGTCACGACGACAATCGATGCCAGCGGTCGCGACGCGTCGGACACGCAGATCCATCAGGGTGGCAACGGCCAGACCGGCCCGTTTTATGTTGAGGGAGCCGAGCCGGGTGACGCATTGGCTGTGCGGCTGGACAGCTTCGCGCCGAACCGCCGCCGTGGCTGGAGCGCCTCGGTCATTGCCGAGCGCATCCTCGATCCGGAGTTCGTTCGCGACCTCCCAGCCCGCAAGACGATCGACTGGGATGTTGATGTCGAAGCTGGCACGGTCACGCTGGCCGACGCAGACACGGCGCTCGGCAGGCTCGTCCTGCCGCTGGAGCCGATGCTCGGCTGCTTTGGCGTCGCTCCGGCCGGTGGTCAGGCGATCTCGACGGCAACCTCCGCCTATCATGGCGGCAACATGGACTATCGCGGGCATCGACCGGGCGTGACCGTGATCTTCCCGGTCGCGGTGCCGGGTGCGCTCTTCCACCTCGGCGATGGCCACGCGGTGCAGGGTGATGGTGAGATCGTCGGCACTGGCGTCGAGATTTCGATGGACGTGCAGTTCACCGTCTCGGTCATCAAGCAGAGCAACATCGTCTGGCCGCGGACGATCGATGACGATTACATCATGGCGCTCGGCAATGCCCGCCCGCTGGACGAGGCGCTGCAGGCCGCGACGACCGAGCTGGTGCGCTGGTTATCCGCCGACTATGGCCTCGACACCCGCAGCGCCTCAACGCTGCTCGGCCAGACCATCGAATATGACATCGCCAACGTCTTCGATCCGGCCTACACGGTCGTCGCCAAGCTGAACAAGCGCTGGTTGCCGGCGCGGTGAGCACGCCGACGGCGTGCAGCGCATAACTGAGTGATCCGCCCGGATACATCACTCAGTCGATCTTCGGGCGGTGGATCTCGTACTGGTCGGCGGTCGAGCAGTACCAGTCGCCGGTCAGGCGGCCGAGTGCATCGAGGCGCTGCAGGTCGATGCGATTGTTGGCGATCAGCAGATCGTCGCGGATGTGAATGCGCACGACCTCGGCGATGACCAGGTGCGCGCCATAGGGCATACCGCCGACCGGAACGACCTGTCGGACGACGCACTCCAGGTTGGCCGGCGCTTCGGCGACGCGACGTGGCTGGACGACCTCGCTGGGCACGGCGGTCAGGTTGCTGGCGTCGAACTCGTCGATCTCCTGCGGCCACTCCGCAGCGGTGATCGCCATCTGCGGGCCGAGCGCGGCGCTGACCGTGTTGATGACCAGCTCGCCGGTCGCGCGGATATTGCGCAGCGTGTCCTTCTCCTCACCGTCGCGTGCGCCGATCGACAGCGCGATGTGCGGCGGCGTCGAGGTAATCATCATGAAGAAGCTGAACGGCGCGAGGTTGTCCTTGCCGTTGGCGTCGATGGTTGACGTCCAGCCGATGGGGCGCGGGACAACGAGGCTGGCCATCAGCTTATAGGCGAGTTGTGGGTCGAGCTCGGCGGGATCAAATTGCATGGCCCCTCCTTTCGGCGTGCGCGCATTGTAGTCGCAGTGTTTCGCTGACAATCGGCCTTGTGTCGGAACCCGCCGAGCAACTGCACTCTCGCGTGCCCGCAAATCCGTAATTCTCCGGATGTGTGCCCGGTTGCGTGAGCCTACTCTGCTTGCGTGGGCGCTGGAATGTCAAGCGCCATTCACCAATGGAGGCTTCGCATGGACCAGATCTGCCTCGCGGTTCCGATCCTCCCGGGAAAGGTCGATGTTGCCCGAGCTTTCATGACCGAGCTGGAGGACGAGCGGAAGGCCGACTACGACCGCTCGGAACGGCGGATCGGTATTACGAAGGAAGTGTGGTTCCTGGCGAACCTGCCGTCGGGCGAGCACTTCGTGGCCTACATGGAGAGCGAGAACTTCGGGCAGTCACTCCAGATGTTCAGTCAATCGCAGGATGCGTTCGACATGTGGTTCAAGGAACGGTTGGCTGAGTCGACCGGCCTCAACCTCAACAATCCGCCAGCCGACATGAGCATGCCGGAGCTGCTCTCCAACTATCAGGCGTAACGCGCGCTGGCTCGTTGCAGATTTCTCGTGCCGCAGGAGCGCCTGACCATTGCCTGACGGCAGCTGGGTCAGGCGCGCTGTCGCTCGCGGGCGAAGGCGCGTAGATCGTCACGCACGCTGGGGTGGGCGATCTGGATGAGTGCTTCGGCACGTTCGCGAAGGTTCTTTCCATAGATATGGGCGACGCCGTATTCGGTGACGACGTAGTGGACGTGCGCCTGCGTCAGCGTTACCATCGCGCCCTCGTTGAGCCGCCCCGTGATCCGCGAGACCTTCCCGCCGGCTGCCATCGACGGCAGCGCCATGATCGCCTTGCCGCCATCGGCCAGCGCCGCCCCACGGATGAAGTCCGTCTGGCCGCCAAAGCCGCTGTAGACGCGGTCGCCGATTGATGCTGCGCAGACCTGGCCGGTCAGGTCGATCTCGATGGCTGAGTTGATCGCGACCATCCGGTGATTGCGGCGAATGACGGACGTGTCGTTGGTGTAGTCCGCCGGGCGCATCTCCACCTGCGGATTGTCGTGGACGAAGTCATACAGCCGCTGTGTGCCCATCAGGAATGACGTCACCAGCTTGCCGGGATGGATCGAGTTGCGTGCGCCGGTGATGACACCTGCCTCAACCAGATCGATAACGCCGTCGGAGAACATCTCGGTGTGCAGGCCAAGATCGCGATGGCTGCCGAGCTGGGCCAGCACCGCGTTCGGGATGCTGCCGATGCCAAGTTGCAGGGTCGCCTCGTCCTCGATCAGCGCCGCGACGTGCTCGCCGATCCGGCGCTCGGCTTCGTCGGGGACAGGCATCTTGACTTCCGGCAGCGGCGTGTCGATTTCGACGATCGCGTCAATCTGATCGACGTGGACAAAGCCAGCGCCGTGCGTGCGTGGCATGCCGGCGTTGACCAGCGCGATGACCGTGCGTGCCTGGCGGACCGCCGCCATCGTCACATCGACCGAGACGCCAAGCGAGCAGAAGCCGTGCGCGTCCGGTGGCGAGACATGGATCAGCGCGACGTCGATCGGTAGCAGGCCGGAGGCGAACAGCCGCGGAACTTCTGAGAGGAAGATCGGGATGTAGTCCGCCTGACCACTGTTGACCGCCGCGCGCAGGTTGGCGCCGACGAAGAGTGCTTCGTGGCGAAAGCCGGGCAGGTATTCCGGTTGCAGGAACGGCGACGCGCCCTCGGTATGCAGATGGACAAGGCGGACGCCTTCAAGCTCAGCTGCCCGTTCGGCCAGCGCGGTTAGCAGCAGCGTCGGCGTTGCGCTGGCGCCCTGGACGAAGACGCGCTGCCCGCTGCGGATGGCGGCGACGGCGTCGGCGCTCGATCGCAGCTTGCGGCGATAACGTTCGATCCAACTCTTGGTCGTCATCGTTCCCCTGTTGCTAGCTTACGAGCGCGGACGGTTGCGCCTGCTTCGTCCCGCGAACGTGCGCCCGGGGTGGGATCGCCAGTACCGGTGTCTTGCCGCGGTGCAGCACCTCGTTGGTCACGCTGCCGAACGCCCAGCGCCGGATGCCGCCGCGTCCGTGGGTCGAGATGGCGATCAGGTCGGCATCGGTCGTCTCCGCAACGCGGGCAATCTCGTCCGCTGGTCGACCGGTACGAACTTCCCAGACGACGCGCAACCCTTCGCCACGCAAGCGCGTGGCCAGCGTATCAAGGTCAGCGCGCGCCTCAGAGTAGGCGTACTCTTCCATCTCGTCGATCTGCGATTGCGAGAGGTAGACCGCCTCGGGTGTCTCAGCGATGAATGCCGACTGCCAGTAGGGCTCGATCACCCGTACGAGGGCCAGCGTCGCGCCGGTGCCGTGCGCCAGCTCGATGGCATACGGCAGGGCCGTCTCCGACAGCGCTGAGCCATCGAGCGGCACGAGGATCGTGCGCAGGACGTTGTGCGGCTGCTCGCATTCGTCTCGCACGAGCACGACTGGCACGGTCGAACCGCGCACGATCTTGTCGGCGACGCTGCCGAAGACCATCCTGCCGAAGCCGCCGCGCCCATGCGTCGACATGACGATCATCGAGTCGGGCGTGCGCTCAGCCAGCCGAAGGATCTCTTCGGTCGGGTCGCCGGAGAGGACGCGAGCTTCGGTGTCAATATCGTCGGCCACGGCCTCGGCAACGGCATTGAGATAGCCGCTAGCATTCTCGCGATCCTCGACAGACATCGCCGGAGGGAGGTCGCTGAAAGCCGGCTCGTCGATGACGTGGACAAGCATCAGCCGCCCGTGCTGCCCGCGTGCGATCGTCTCAGCCAGGCTGATGGCATATCGTGAAAGGTCAGAGCCATCGAGCGGAAGGATGACTGTCTTCATAGTGCGCCCCCAATGGATGATCGCCGCGCCGTTTCCGGCACAGGCGATCGTTGCATGCCGTGAGTCGTGCCTCAATGTAAGCCTAGCGAAGGATGTGTCGCGAGAGCATCACTCACACCGCGGTGGGCGTTACAGTTTCGTGTACGTTTTTTGTTTCCCTATCCGACGCGCAGAACTCGTATGCTTGTTTGGGCTACCATTAATAAGGAAACAGGTGGCAGGTCGCGTAAATCTTGGAGAGGTCGTGTGCGTAAGCATCTGATCCTCGTCGCGGACGATGATGCCCCGATCCTACGGCTGGTGCGGGCGAAGCTGCAAACCGACGGCTATGCTGTGGTCACTGCGACAAACGGCGCGGAAGCAGTGGAGATCGCCGAGCGTGAGCGCCCCGATCTCGTCATCCTCGACATCATGATGCCGGTGATGGATGGCCTGGAGGCGATGAAGCACATTCGCCAGGTCTCGACTGTCCCGATCATTCTGCTGACGGCGCGTGCCAGTGGATCAGACAAGATCCGTGGGCTGGATCAGGGCGCTGACGATTACGTGACGAAGCCGTTCGACCCGGATGAGCTCTCAGCGCGGGTCGCGGCGATCATGCGCCGCATCAGCGGCACCGGATCGTCATCGCTGCAGATCCTGACCTACCCCAACGTGACCATCGATCTGACCAACCGCAGCGTCACCGTGAATGATGAAGAGATGCAGCTCAGCCGGACGGAGTGGGAGGTGCTCTATCAGCTTGCCTCCAACGCCGGCCGGGTCATGCTCCATAGCGAGCTGCTCGCCCGCATCTGGGGGCCCGAGTTCCGCGATGAGACGTATTACTTGCGGACGTGGGTAAGCAGGATTCGGAAGAAGCTGGGCGATCAGGACAATGACGCGCCGATCATCCGCACATTCCCCGGTGTTGGCTACCGGATGGAGCTCCCCAACGAGGATTCCTGATGGCGCTTAGCGTGATCAAGCCGGTCACCGAGGCTCTCTCGAAAGCGATCGGCGTGCCGGTATCGCTGATTGCCAGTGCGCCGTCGCCGGTGCGCCGCGCGATGATGGCCGCGACCGAGGAGCACGGTGTTGGGACTGTTCCGGTGCTGATTAACCAGCACCGCTATCTCGCGTGTCGCTACGACACGGCTCGCGAGTCGGTCGTCGTCCTCGGCCCCTATCGCAAACCCGACGATCCGGAGCTGGACCTCGCGACGCTCGATGCCGACGCCGAGGGCCGCGCGATCGCTGCCCTGCATGTTGCGTCGGTCGGCTTCCGCTCGGCGCTGGAAAGCGAGCGCAACCGGCTCAATCTGGCCTCGCAGCTGGAAGTCGTTAGCCGCTCCGTCCTGGCCGTGACGAGCGAGCTGGAGCTGGACACGGTCTTGCGCCGCATCGTCGATCTGGCGGCGGAACTGGCCGGTGCGCGTTACGCAGCACTAGGCATCCCCGGGCCAGACGGCGATCTCGTTTCCTTTATCACGTCGGGAATGACAGCGGAGGAAGAGGAGCGCATCGGCGACCGCCCTCGCGGCTATGGCATTCTCGGCCTGCTCCTGCACGAGCAGCAGACGATCCGGCTCGCCGATCTCACGGCGCACGAGGCGTCGGTTGGCTTCCCGCCGAACCATCCGCCGATGCGCACGTTCCTGGGCGTCCCGATCGTTGCTCGTGGTACTGTCCTCGGCAACCTGTATCTCACCGAGAAGCGCTACCGCAGCGAGTTCACGGATGACGATGCGCGATTGGTCGAGCTGCTGGCGCGCCATGCCGCAGTCGCGATCGAGAACGCTCGCCTTTACGCGGCGCTCGATGATCAGCAGGAGCGCCTGCGAACGATTATCTCCAACCTGCCGGAAGCGATCCTGGTCATTGAGCCGGGCGCAGAAGAGACGATCACGATGGCGAACTCGCAAGCCTCGGAGCTGGTGGGCTGGCCGATCTCGACGCCGATCTCCGTCGACCAGTTCCTTGCGCGCAACCCGCGCTTCGATAGCCAGGGCGGTCGCGTCGACCGCAACAGCATCCCGATGGTGCGCTCGTTGCTGAACGGGGAGACGATCTCACGCCACGAGCTGCGGCTGCTGCGGCCTAGCGGCGAGATGATCACGATCCTGGTCAACAGCACGCCGGTGCGTGACATGAACGGCGCAGTGAGCGCGGCCGTCGTCGTGTTCCAAGACATCACCCAGATCAAGGACGCCGAGCAGCTCAAGGACGATTTCCTGTCGCTTATCTCCCACGAGCTGCGCACGCCACTGACGACGATTCAGGGTGGCGCGACGATGCTCCTGCGCGACTGGGACGCGCTGGACGACGAGAATCGCCACACATTCCTGAGCGACATCGCCACGGAGAGCCGCCGCCTGGCGAGCCTGATCGAGAACATGGTGCAGCTCTCGAACATCCGGGCCGGGCGCCACCTGCTGGCGACCGAGCCAGTCCTTGTTCGCCCGCTCGTCCAGCACGCTATCGACGCCGAGAGCCGCCTGGCCGAAGATCGCGAATTCCGCGCGGCACTGGAGCCGGGCCTGATGCTCGATGCCGACCCAGACTGGGTCGACCAGGTGCTGCGCAACCTCATCCACAACGCGGTGAAGTACACGCCGGACGGCCTCCCGATCGAGGTTGAGGCCGGCAGGCAGGATGGCTGGGTCGAGATGGCGGTGCGCGATTACGGCCCCGGCATCGAAGCGGCCGACCTGCCGTACGTCTTCGAGCGCTTCCATCGTTCCTCGGGCGCGCGGCGGTCGAGCAAACCGGGCATGGGGTTAGGACTCTATCTTGCTCGAGTTGTCATCGAGGCGCATGGCGGACACATCTGGATCGAACGTCCGGCTGACGGCGGCTTGCGTGTTGCGTTCCTGTTGCCGGCCGTCGAAGAAGATGATCTGGCCTGACACGACACTGTAACAGGATCGCCCCGTCCCACCACACGTCTGCCACAGCAGCCCGCCGATACTTATGGCGGCGCGTGGCACACCACCTGATCGCCATGTCCCAAAGCACGCACGGATGGACCAACAGGAGGTCGATATGGCACTGCCGCAGATGTTTGACCTGACCGATCGCGTTGCGATTGTGACCGGCGCCGGCTCCGGGCTTGGGGTCGTGTTCAGCGAAGCGCTGAGTGAGGCCGGCGCAGCACTCGTCTGTGCCGACATCCACCTCGACGCTGCCGAGAAGACGGCCGCCAGGCTCCGCGAGTCCGGCCGCACGGCCATCGCCGTCGCCGTCGATGTCTCCGATGCCGGCGCAGCCCGCCAGATGGTCGACGAGGCGGTCGGACAGCTTGGCCGGCTGGACATCATCGTCAACAACGCTGGCATCGGCGGAGTCGGCGCACCGGAGGACATCGATCCGGCTGGGTGGGCGCAGATCATCGCCGTCAACCTCAGCGGCGTCTTCTACTGCGCGCAGGCCGCAGCGCGCGTCATGATCGAGCAGGGCAACAGCGGCAGCATCATCAATATCGCCTCGATACTCGGCGATGGCGCGTCGCTGCCGGTGGCCGCGACCGCCTACGCAGCCAGCAAGGGCGGCGTCGTGAACCTGACCCGCGATCTGGCGATCCACTGGGCGGAGCACGGCATCCGCGTCAACGCAATCGGCCCGGCATACTTCCCCTCCGCCATGACGGAGGGCATCTTCACCGCGCCGGAGATCCTGCATGCGATTGAGGAGCGCACGCCGATGGGCCGCGTCGGTAAGCTGGATGAGCTGAAGGGCCCGGTCGTCTTCCTGGCCTCGGACGCGGCATCTTACGTCACCGGCCAGACGTTGTTCGTCGATGGCGGCTGGACATCCTGGTAGGCCAGCCAACCACATCGTCGTCGCATCCACTATGCTTACGCGATAGACCGCGCGGCCAGAGCCGCGCCCGAAAAACGAGCATGTGGAGCGACGGCGATGGCGAGGACGATGGAGCGCGCGACGGAGATTGCACGACAGGCGGGAATGAACCCGCTCGATTACCTGCGTATGCGCGGGTACGTGCATGATGTCACTGACGAGGCCGGGCTACGTGAAGCATTCGATACTGGCGTCGTCACCCTCTATAACGGCTACGACGCCACTGCTCCCAGCCTCCACGCCGGGAACCTTGTCTCAATCATGATGCTCTCCAGCCTGCAGCAGTTCGGCCATCGGCCGATCGCGCTTGCTGGCGGTGGCACGACGATGATTGGTGATCCGTCCGGCAAGGACGAAATGCGCAAGATGCTCACCGTTGAGGCGATCAACGAGAACCTCGCCGGAATCAAGACGCAGTTCGCTCGCTACATCGACTTCGAAGGAGCTCGCTTCGGCACGAATGTGCCGGCGATGCTGATCAACAACGCCGACTGGCTGCTGGATCTGCGCCTGATCCCGTTCCTGCGCGACATCGGCCGCCACTTCTCGGTCAACGAAATGCTCACGGCCGAGACCTATCGGCAGCGCCTGGAGACAACCGGCCTCAGCTTCATCGAGTTCAACTATCGTGTGCTGCAGTCGTATGACTTCCTGCATCTGTTCCGCACCGAAGGCTGCATCCTGCAGACGGGCGGCTCGGACCAGTGGGGCAACATCACCGCCGGTGTCGATCTAATCCGCCGCGCCGACAGTGGCAAGGCATTTGGCCTGGTGACGCCGCTGATCACGACGAGCGATGGCCGCAAGATGGGCAAGTCGGTCAGCGGCGCGATGTGGCTCGATGCCGACATGCTCTCACCGTTCGACTACTACCAGTTCTGGATCAACACGACCGACGACGATGTCGCCCGCTTCATGCGTCTCTATACCTTCCTGCCGGAGGACTACATCAACGACCTGACGTCCGTCTCCGGCGAGGCGCTGCGTGAGGCGAAGGCGGTTCTCGCCTGGGAGGCGACGGCCCTGACGCACGGCGAAGCCGCAGCGGACGCCGCTGCCGAACGTACGCGCATGCTGTTTGCATCCGATGGCGGCGCAATCTCCGCTGACGAGGCGGCCACCATCGCCGACGACCTGCCAGTCGCAATTGACGCAACCCTTGCCGATGTCGTTATCAGCGCGGGCCTCGGTCGGTCACGCAACGAGGTCCGCCGTCTGGCGGCGCAAGGCGGGCTCAGCGTGAATGGCGAACGTGTCGAAAACGTTGACGTACCGGCGAGCGATCTGGATGAGGTTCTTGTCCTTCGCGCCGGAAAGAAGCGCTTTCGAACGGTCCGCCTGATCCACGGGAGCTAGATCAGGCAGCAACGTCTGTCACCTCTTGTCACCGTTGTTGGTGATGGGAGGTTTGTGGTTGCACTCAGTGCCGTGTCTGCGCCTGCGTGATGGTCCTGCCGGGGATGTGCTCCTCGCGGGCATTAGGCTTGGCTGCGGGCTTGGGCTTCTTCGCTTTGCGCGTTTCGCGCCCCTGGCGGTTGCGGCCCTTCATCTGCTGCTCCCTCCGTCGTCATTGCAATACGATCGTGGGTGCCGTATCGCGATCATAGCACCGGACGGAGAGATCGCAAGACTCGTCGACCGTGGGATACTCGCGGTCGCACGGACACGGGATATGACGGAGGCGGGCTATGAGTACAAATCGTCGGGTTGTGTCGTCGGGGACGGTCTGGGAAGAGATCGTCGGCTTCTCGCGGGCAGTGCGCGTCGGACAAGTGGTCCACGTCTCCGGGACGACGGCGACCGATGAGGCCGGTGAGGTCGTTGGTGTCGGGGATCCGGCCGCGCAGACCGACTACATCATCCAGAAGATCGAACGCGCGCTCGTCGCCGCTGGTGCGACGCTGGCCGATGTCGTCCGCACACGTATCTACGTCGTCAACGCTGATGACTGGGAGGCGATCGGCCGGGTTCACGGTCGCTACTTCGGCTCCACTCGCCCAGCCAATACACTCGTCGAGGTCAGTCGTCTGGTTGGCGACGAGTACCTGCTCGAGATCGAGGCCGAGGCGATCATCGCTGCGGATGCTGAGCGCTGATGCGCTTCTCGTTGCGCCTGAATAACGATCTGCCCCTGGCTGACTACGTGGCGCTGGCCCGCGCTGCCGAAGACGCAGGCTTCGACCAGTTCTGGGTCAGCCACGACCTGTTCCTGCGCTCCTCGCCGGTCATCCTTGCGGCAGTCGCGCAGGCAACGCGCCGGATCGAGATCGGCACCTGCATCCTCAACCCCTACTCGATGCATCCGTCGGAGATCGCAATGACTGCTGCAACGCTCGATGAGCTGAGCGGCGGTCGCTTCAACCTGGGACTGGGCGCTGGTGCGGCGGAGTTCCTGAAGTGGGTGCGGATCGAGCGTGACCGGCCGCTGGCGGCCACACGCGCCGCGATCCTGCAGATTCGCGCCGTTCTAGATGGCGAGCGTGCGCCGGACTGGGAGCCGGAGGCGTATCTGCGCTTCGGCGAGCGCCCAACCGCCCGCCGTATACCGATCTACCTGGCGGCGATGAGCCCACGAATGCTGCGTCTCGCCGGTGAGCTGGCTGATGGCGCGCTGCCGCTGCTGTTCCCGCCGGAGCATTACACCACCGTCGCGCCGTTGATTGCCGAGGGGGCTGCGGCGGCCGGACGCGACATGGACGCGTTCGATCTGGTGGCCTGCATCTGGTGTTCGATCGCCGACAACCATGCCGACGCCGAGCGCGTTCTGCGCGACAAGATTGCCTACTACGGCCACGCACTCAGCCCGCTTATCTGGGATCGCCTTGGCGTCCGTCAGGAGGATTTCCGGCCGATCGAGCACGCTCTGATGACCGAGCGCGACCGTGATCGCGCCCGCGCGCTCGTCAACGAGCGCATGCTGCGAATCGGGATCGTCGGCACTGCGGGCGACTTGCTACCGCGGCTGCAACAGCTCGCCGCCCAGGGCGCGCGGCATCTCAGCTTCGGACCACCGCTCGGCCCGGATCCGCGTGCGGCGGTGGAAGCAATTGGGCGTACCATCATTCCAGCATTGAGGAATGCAATTCGTTGACTGATGTTGAGCATGCGGCGATTGTCGGCTATGCTAGTGCCGGAGGAGTCCTCAGTCTGTCCTGAGCGGCAGGTCCGTCATCCTCAGCCGGGTTCTGGGTTGGGGCTCGGCAAGATGAACCTGTCGTGTGTGCTAGACTGGGCCATCTGATTCACCGTTCTGCTTCACATTTCCTTGGTGGTTTGTTGTCGCGGGGAAAGGTTAGTGGGGAATGGTTCGTCGCCTTTCAGGTCGACGGTCCGGTAGTGGCCAGCGCAAGAATCTGTCCCGGGTGTTGTTGTTCGTCACACTGACGATGATGACGCTGCTGCTTACGGCTTGTGGCGACGCGCCACAGTCAACGCTCATCCGCAAGGGTGCAGCGGCAGAGCGAATCTGGGATGTCTACGGCCTCCTCTGGATCGGTACCGCTGTAGTCTTCCTGCTGGTCGAGGGTTTGCTGTTTTACACTGTGATCCGGTTCCGCCGCGCGCCGAAGACGGCGCACGGCCGCCCCGTTCCGGTGCATGGCAATACCAAGCTGGAGATCGTCTGGACAGTCATCCCCGCGCTCGTCCTCGTTTTCATCGCTATCCCGACCGTCCAGATCATCGCCGACCTCTCCGAGGCTCCCACGCACCAGGGTGATCCGTTGAAGGTTGACGTGATCGGCCACCAGTTCTTCTTTGAGTTCGATTACCCGGAGCTCGGAATCAAGAGCACCAACACGATGTACATCCCGACCGGTACGGTCGTGGACATTAGCCTGCAGTCGAACGACGTCATCCACTCATTCTGGGTTCCGCAGCTTCAAGGCAAGACCGACCTGATCCCCGGTCGCACCAACCGCATGTGGTTGGAGGCGTCCGAGGAAGGGACCTACCATGGCCAGTGCGCAGAGTTCTGTGGGCTTGGGCACGCGCTGATGCGCTTCCAGGTTGAGGCGCAATCGCAGGCGGATTTCGATGCCTGGGTTGACCAGCAGCAGAACCCGTCCACCGGCGGTGGCGAAGAAGGCCAGGGGCAGCAGCTCGCATCGAGCCTCGGCTGCACCGGCTGCCACACGGTCGATGGTAGCGCCGGTGTTGGTCCGACCTGGCAAGGTCTATACGGTCACAACGTGACGTTCACTGACGGTTCGTCGGCGACGGTTGACGATGCCTACATCACCGAGTCGATCCTCGATCCAAACGCCAAGGTGGTTGAAGGATTCCAGCCACTGATGCCGTCGTTCGAAGGTCGGGTTACCGATGCGGACATTCAGGCGATCATCGCCTACATCAAGTCTCTTAGCGAGTAGTGCGGGTAGCAACGGTTTATCGCGCGGTATGGGTGGTACCTAGCGAGGGGTTTTAGGAATGGCAACGCGGGCGATCGCTCGTCCCTCCCAGGTGGGGGCGGTGAAGCACGACGAGACACTAAGTGAGCCGCGTGGTCTCTGGTCGTGGATTACAACCATCGACCACAAGCGCATCGGCATCATGTACCTGTTGCTGTCGATCTTCTACCTGTTTGTTGGCGGTATTGAAGCTGGACTCATGCGTGTTCAGCTCTCACACCCCGACAACACGTTTGTATCGGCAGATACGTTCAATCAGCTCTTCACCATGCACGGCACGACGATGATCTTCCTCGCCGTCATGCCGATGTCGGCGGCATTCTTCAATTACCTTGTGCCGCTGATGATTGGTGCGCGTGATGTCGCCTTCCCGCGATTGAACGCCTTTTCCTGGTGGGTGCTGCTCTTCGGCTCCATCGTCCTGAACCTCGGCTGGTTCACCGGCGGCGCGCCGAATGCTGGCTGGTTCAACTACGCGAACCTGACCTCCAGCGCCTTCTCGCCGGGTCACAACGTTGACTGGTGGGTGCTGGGTATCCAGATTCTCGGTCTGTCATCGCTGGCAACGTCGTTCAACATGATCGTCACGATCATCAACATGCGCGCCCCGGGCATGGGCCTGATGCGCATGCCGCCGTTCGTCTGGATGACGCTCATCACCGCCGTCCTGATCGTCATGGCCTTCCCGTCGCTGACGGTCGGCACGACGTTCCTGATGTTCGACCGCTTCTTTGACACGAACTTCTTTGTCCCGGAGGCAGGTGGTAGTCCCCTCCTCTGGCAACACCTCTTCTGGGTGTTCGGTCACCCCGAGGTGTACATCATGATCCTGCCGGCCTTCGGCATCGTGTCGGAGATCATCCCGGTCTTCTCGCGCAAGCCGCTGTTCGGCTACTCCGCAGTCATCTTCTCGGGTATCGCGATCGCCATTCTGGGCTTCGGCGTGTGGGCACACCACATGTTCACCGTCGGCATGGGCCCGGTCCCGACGTCGGTGTTCGCACTGACCACGATGCTGATCGCCCTTCCAACTGGTGTGAAGATCTTCAACTGGACCTTCACCATGTGGGGTGGCCACCTGAATCTCAAATCGCCGATGCTCTTCATGATCGGCTTCATCTCGATGTTCATCATCGGCGGTATCTCGGGCGTCATGCATGCCTCGCCGCCGGTTGATATGCAGCAGCAGGACTCCTACTTCGTTGTCGCGCACTTCCACTACGTGCTGTTCGGCGGCTCGCTGTTCGGCCTGATGGGCGCGATCTACTACTGGTTCCCGAAGATGTCGGGCCGCATGTTCCACGAGGGCCTGGCAAAGGCACACTTCGTGTTCATGTTCCTCGGCTTCAACTTCGTGTTCATGCCGATGCACTGGCTGGGCCTCGAAGGTATGCCGCGTCGTATCTACACCTACTCCGAGGACACGGGCTGGGCCGGCTGGAACCTGTTCATCTCACTTGGCCTGTTCGTCCTGGTCTTCAGCTTCATCCTGTTCACCGTGAACATGCTGATGAGCCTGGTGGCCGGTGAGAAGGCTCCGTCGGACCCGTGGGATTCCGACACGCTGGAGTGGTCGATCCCGTCGCCGCCGCCGTTCTACAACTTCGCCCATATCCCGACTGTGACGACGCGCGTGCCGCTGTGGACCGAGAAGTACCCGGACGTCTACGGCACCGGCGCGCACGGCTCGGATAGCGAGCCGGAGATGCACAACATCTACCCGGCGGACGAAGAGCCGGATGCGTCGATGCACATGCCGAACCCGTCGATCCACCCGCTGATCCTGGCGTTTGGTATCACGATTGGCTTCCTGGGCCTGCTGATCCACCCGGGCGTCATAGTTCTCGGCGGCGCAATCGCATTCATTGGCCTGTTTGGCTGGGTGCTGCAGCCGGCCGTTGGTGATGGTGAGTCGCATGATGAGCACGATCCGGTTGAGCCGGTCGCTCACACGGCTCGATAGTCGGAGTGTAGGGGGCAGGTAGCAGCGATCATGGCTGATCACGCATTGGAACATCACACCACAACCGGTCTCGATCACCGGAAGTTGGGGATGTGGACCTTCCTCGCGTCCGACTGCATGTTCTTCGGCGCGCTCATTGCCGGCTACATGGTCTCGCGCAACCGCAGTGTTGTCGGGCCGTATCCGGATGACATCCTGAATATTCCGTTCACATCACTCTCCAGCTTCGTGCTCCTCATGAGCTCGCTGGCGATGGTGCTGGCACTTTCCGCGATCCAGAAGGGCCGCATCCGGCTCTTCCGGATCTGGGTGATGACGACAGCGCTCCTCGGCCTCATCTTCCTCGGTGGCCAGATCTATGAGTTCACCGAGTTCAAGCATGAGGGTCTGGGTCTGAGCACCAACCTGTTCGGTTCGTCGTTCTACGTGCTGACCGGTATCCACGGTACGCACGTTGCGCTCGGCGTTACATGGCTGGTTGCCCTGTTCCTGGGATCGTTCCGCAAGGGGCTGGTGACCAAGGCGAGCGCGATCAACGTTGAGATCGCCGGTCTCTACTGGCACTTCGTTGATATCGTCTGGATTATCATCTTCACGGTTGTCTACCTGCTGCCGTATTAGGCTGTGCGTGGCCGGTAGGTGAGAACCGCGGCCGGGATGGAGTTGAGAGCCCATGTCGTCAGTCCCACAGGAGCAAGCCATCGCGGATGCTGGTCAGGGCCATCATCCAGGGTGGCGCATGTACGCGCAGATTGCGGCGATCCTTACGGTCATCACCGCGATCGAGGTCGCGACGTATTACATCGACATCGGCAGCATGCTCGTCTGGGTGCTGCTCATCCTGTCGGCCCTGAAGTTCGGTATCGTCATCGGGTACTACATGCACCTGAAGTTCGATAACCGTCTCTACACCTATCTGTTCATGTTCGGGGTTGTGACCGCGCTCTGTATTGTGGTGGCCTTCCTGGCCTTGTTTGATCGCCTCTGGTAGTGTCACAGTTACGCGGGGAGAGTACTCTCCCCGCGTTTTCTTTGGTCACGTAATCGCGTCCTGCTGAGCGCTCGCTCGTCGGACGTCCTTCATGGTGATGTGCGAATGCTCCTGCCTGTTCTCGCCGCAACTACCCCCTTCTCCTTCTTGAGCTGGTCGTTTGACCCGGGCGTTATCTTTGGCGTCTATATCGCTGGATGGCTCTACTACCGGGCGATCGGGTCGCGCCGAACGAAGTGGTTCTCTGCCTCCGCGCCAGTCGAACGACGACAGATCATCTGCTTCTATTCCGGCCTGGCGGCGGTTGTCTTCGCGTTGATCTCACCGCTCGGCGTGCTTGCCGACGACTACCTGCTGAGCGCGCATATGATCCAGCACCTCCTGATCACGATCATCGTGCCGGTGCTGATCTACGCCGGAATTCCCGGCTGGATGTACGAGCCGGCGCGGCGTCGCGTGCGCCTGTGGCGCTTCTGGCGATTGTTGACGCATCCGCTCATGTCGTTCTTCCTGTTCCAGATCCCGTTCTCACTGGCTCACGCGCCAATCTTCTACGACCTGACCCTGCGGTACCAGCCGGTTCATATCGCCGAGCACATGTGGTTCCTGGTGAGCGCCTTCCTGATCTGGTGGCCGATCATGGCGCCGACGCGGGAGGACGGCAAGCTGCCGCCGATTCTGGCGGTCGTCTTCCTCTTCTTCCAGACGGTTCCGGGCCAGCTCGTCGGCGCGCTCATTACGATGGCCGATACGCCGCTCTATGACGAGTATGCGAAGGCAGTCCGCACCTTTGGCATGTCGGTCATGTCGGATCAGCAGGCTGGTGGCCTGATCATGTGGATCGGCACCGGCACGCTCTACCTCGGCGCGCTGACCTACATCTTCTTCCGCTGGGTCCGCGAATCCGAAGCGAGCGAGCGATTCGTCGGCTCAACCCCGACAGAGGCGACCAAGACCTCCTGATCGACGCCTGCGGGTCGGGGGACGCTGCACAGCGTATCGGGATCGGAATGCCCGGCTGGGCTCCATTGGCTGGCTGATGATGAGGCAATCCGCGTGCAGGCCGCCGAATGTGGCCGGGACTCGTTATACTTTGATTATTGCGACGAAGGTTGTCTGCTACTGAGGGGTGCTGACAACCGCCCGGGTGTCGCGAACCCGATCATCCCGATACTCGATCAACCCGACGATCGCGTGACTCTCAGAATATGTGGGGGAGAGTCTGGTGCCAGAACCGCTCCAGGTCCTGCTGCCGTTGCTCGTGAGCGTCGCCGGGACAGGGCTCGTGGCAGGAGCCGGCGCGCTTCGCCCGCAGCTTGCAGCGCCGATTGCTGTTGGCACGGCAACGCTGGCGTTCATCACAACGCTGTTGTCCGAAACGACTTCGGCCGTAACCTACAATTGGGCTCCGACCTGGGGGTTGCAGCTGTCGCTGGCAACCGACGGCCTCGCGCGCCTGTATATGCTGCTGGCCTCGGGCATCGGCCTGCTGGTGCTTGCCTATTCATCGGGCTATCTGCCGCTGCACCTGCAGCACACCGGCTCAGGCCCGGAGCGTGGCCCGCGATTCTTTGCGCTCATCCTGCTGTTTATGACCGCGATGATGGGCCTGGTCATGTCGCAGGATATCATCCTGCTGATTCTGTTCTGGGACCTGACGGCGATCACGTCGTACTTCCTGATTGGCTACGACCATCAGCGACGCGACTCACGCCGGGCTGCCCTGACGGCGCTGCTGATTACGGTCGCGAGTGCGGTTTTCCTGATCGCTGCCGGTGCGATGGTGATGCACCAGCTCGGCACGGCATCAATTCCCGAGATCCTCGAGTTCGCCGAGCCGGGCACGACGACGACGGTGATCGGTGTGATGATCGCGATCGCCGCACTGGCCAAGAGCGCGCAGGCACCACTGCATTTCTGGCTGCCTCGCGCGATGGCTGCACCAACGCCAGTGTCCGCCTACCTGCACTCGGCGGCCATGGTTGCTGCCGGTGTTTTCCTGCTGGCCCGCGTCTACCCGCTGCTGGAGCTTGGCACGGGCCTGATGGATGGCCTGCTCGTCATCGGCTTTCTCTCGATGGCCGTCGGCGGTGTGATGGCGCTCGCGCAGCACGAGCTCAAGCGGATCCTCGCCTACTCCACGATCGGGCAGTATGGCTATGTGGTCGTCCTGCTCGGGCTGGGGAACGTCGCTGCCGCCGAGGTCTACGTCCTGATCCACGCGCTGATCAAGAGCGCGCTGTTCCTGACGGCCGGCTCGGTGACCGAGGCGACCGGCGAGACGCGGCTGGAGCGGCTTGGTGGCCTGTGGAACCGGATGCCGTGGATCGCAGCCGGTAGTGGGCTGGCGGCGGCCGGGCTCGCAGCATTGCCACTGACTGGCGGATTCTTCAAGGACGAGGTGTTCTTCGCCGGCGCTGCCGAGCGCGGCGGCGTCATTCCGCTGCTCGCCGTGGCCGGCGCGGCGCTGACGTTCGCCTACAGCTGGCGCTTCTGGGGCGGCATCTTCGTCGGGCGCGTTGTCACCGAGCCGCGCCGCATCCCGCTCGTGATGATCGCGCCGATCGTCTTCCTCGGCGCGCTGGTGCTCTTTCTGGGCATCTTCCCCGGCGTGGCAGCCGAGATCGCGGAAGAAGCGGGCTCAGCCAGCGTTCGGGCCCCGCTGGTCATGCACCTTGCCTATCACTTCAACCTGGAAGCCCCGAACGTGATGGCGATGGCGACCTGGGCGGCCGGGCTGCTCCTCGTTGCGACGTCATCCCGTTGGGCGTTCATTCCCCGTCGCATCGCGCGGGCGAGTCGCCATGTCGGGCCAGATCGCTTCGGTGCGTGGGTGATCGGCGCGCTCAATGGTCTGTCGCGTCGCTTGCATGCCTACGAGGTGCAGACGCTTCAGCAGCGGGTGGGCACGATCTTCGTCGCTGCGGCGATCCTCGTTGGCGTAACGATCCTGTTTGCGCCGCCGTGGCCTTCGTATCGCGTCGGCCGGTTCCCGGTTGATGAGTGGCCGCTGGCACTGTTCCTCGCTCTCGCCGCGCTCGCGGGTATGGTGGCGACGTTCACGAGCGGTCGCCTGTCGCTGGTCCTGGCGTTGTCGGCGGTCGGCTACTCGATCTCAGCCGTCTTCGTCTTCATCGGCGCGCCGGACGTCGCGCTCGTGGCCGTGCTGATCGAGACGATGATGACGCTGCTCCTGCTGGGAGTCATCAGCCTGTTGCCTCGCGACGTCGATCAATCTCAGCTGACAGAATCCATTCAGCAGCGTCGGCGCGGGCGTGTCATCGGCGTGCTGGCGGCCGGGTTTGCCTTCGCCATCGCCTGGGGCGTCCTGTCTCGACCAGCTCCCGATCCGACGATGTCGCGGCAGCTCATCACGCTGGCGCCATCGGCCCATGCCAGCGACATTGTGACGGCGATTCTGGCGGACTTCCGTGGGCTGGATACGATGGGAGAGATTACGGTCATCGCCATCGCATTGCTTGGCACACTGACCCTATTCGCAGCACGGAGACGAGTGTGACCCGATGAGTAGCACGCTATTGACGACCTCGGTCTCCCGCCTCATCCTCGCGCCGACGATGCTGACGGCGGTCGCGTTTGTTGTGAAGGGCTACGCTAGCGCCGGTGATGGCTTTAGCGCCGGCGTCGTGGCCGGGACAGCCGTCGTCGTCCAGTTCATGGCGGTTGGGCCGCGGGAACTGGCCAACCGCTTCCCTCTCCTGCGCTACGCGCCGTGGCTCACCTTTGGTGGTCTGCTGCTCGGCCTGCTGACCGCGTTTGTGCCGGTCGCGCTCGGCGATCCGGTGCTGACGCACTACCCGCGGCCGGAAGAGCATGTGCCGCATCTGGGGCTCTTGGCCATGCACACAGCGATCCTCTTTGATATTGCGGTATTCCTGATCGTATTCGGGTTCATTGTGTCTCTGCTGGGCCTGATTGGCGGCATTGGCGTGGAAGGAGAGACGCAATGATCCTGGCACTGGCGCTGGCGGTCGCAGTCCTCTTCGGCGCGGGGGCATATCTGCTGGTCAAGCGAGATCTTGTCCGCGTCGTCGGCGGCATCATCCTGATTTCCAACGCCGCAAACCTGTTCATCATTTCGGCCGGACTCACCCGCGGTCGCGAGCCGATCTATCCGCTGGAGCCGGGCGTGCGCGTCAGCGACCCGCTCGTGCAGGCGCTCGTGCTGACGGCGATCGTCATCACCTTCGGCACGGCTGCGGTTGTCCTTGGCCTCGTCTATCAGGTCTATCGCGGCACGACGGCCGAACCGGTTGAGCCGGAGCAGGAGAATCCGCCGCTGAATCACGAGACGGAGGGCCAATGAGCGACGGCGCATTGCTGCTTCTGCCGCTGGCGATCGCGTGGTTCGCGGCACTGCTGCTCTCCCCACTTGACGGTCGCCGTCGCTGGGTCGGCTGGGTCGCGGTCTCGGCACTCGGCGCCGGGCTGGCAGCCTGGATCTGGCTGGCCGTGCGCGTCTGGCGCTCCGGCCCGATCGAGATGATCGCCGGTAACTGGGGGCCGGGCATCGGTATTCGGCTCCGGGCCGACGAGCTCGGCATCGCATTCGCCCTGATCTCCATCCTCGTCCTGCTCGCAGCGCTCGCCTACGAGGTACTGGGTGGTGTCCACGAGCGCGCGCTGCCGGAGCTGGTCCTGTTCATGGCGACCGGCCTGACCGGCGTCTTCCTAACGGCCGATATCTTCAACTTTTATGTCTTCTTCGAGATCGCGATGATCTCGTCGTTCGTGCTGGCGAGCTATGGCACCGAGGCCCGTCACTATCGCGCGGCGTTGACGTTCACGCTCGTCAACGTGCTCGGCTCCGTCGTCTTCCTGTCCGGCATCGCGTCGCTCTACCACCTGACCGGTACGCTGGACATGGACGCCGTCGCGATTCGTGTCGCCGATGCGCCGTCCGGCTCGGTCATGCTGACTGCCGTTCTGATTTTTGTCGCCTTCGGGCTGAAGCTCGGCCTGTTCCCGTTCCACGCCTGGGTGCCGCTGGTCTATCGCGACACCTGGCCGGCCGTCGCGGCAATCCTCAGCGCGGCGCTGGCGAATATCGGCAGCTACGGGCTGCTGCGCTTCGGCGCTGGGCTGCTGCCGCGCGAGCTGGATCTGACGGCCGGCGGCATCATCCTGCTCGGGAGCCTGAGTATCATCTACGGCGCGATACAAGCGATCGGGGCACGGACAGGGAGTGAGGTGATTGCCTGGTCCTCGATCGGGCAAGTCGGCTACATCCTTGTCGCGATCGGCATCGGCGGGCAGATTGGCCTCGAAGCTGCCGTGCTCTACGCGCTCATCAACGCGCTGAACAAGCTGGTGCTCTTCCTGGCGATCGGCCTGCGCGGCTGGCTGGTTGGCGCGTCCGTCGCGCTCGTCGCTTTCAGCGTCGCCGGCGTCCCACCGTCAGCCGGCTTCTTCGGCAAGCTCGACATCTTCCGCGCCAGCGTGGCTGATGGGCGCAACGCACTCATTGTGCTGGTCATCGTCGGTGGGGCGTTGTCGCTGGTCTACATGTTCCAGTTCTATCAGCACCGCTTCTGGATGAACGGCGGCGACGAGGATGTCAGCCCACTGAGCAGCCGGTTGCTCGTGCTGGGGCTGGCGGTCGCAATTGTTGCGATCGGCTTCTGGCCGGAGCCGCTCCTGGCGCTCAGCGCGCGCGCCGCTGCGGTGCTGCCGGGAGGTGGTGTGTGAGCGGTTTCCTCGTGCGGCTCGTCCTGCTGACCGGCGTCTGGCTGCTTGCGCTGGGCGCAGTCAGCCTGGGCGATGTGGTGATCGGGCTGATCCTCTCGGGCGGGCTGCTCTGGTTGCTTGGCTACCATCACTCGTCCCGCACGCCGCACGTCGTTTTCGGTCGAGTCATCCACTTCGTGCCGTTCTTTATCGCCGCGATACGCCAGATCGCGGTCGGGACAATCGACGTCTCCGCCGTGATCCTGGGACTGCGCGAGGCCACCCCTGCTTATGTTGCCGTGCCGATTCGCGACCGCACGCCGAACGGCGTGGCGGTGACAACCTGGCTGACAACGCTCATCCCGGGATCGGCGCTGATCGAGATTGACGATGAGGAAGAGATCATGCTGTTTCATGTGTTCGATGTTGCAGATCCGGAGCTGTTCCTCACGAGCCTCGATGACTTCTATGAGCGCTATCAGCGCAAGGTCTTTCCGTAGATCGGCACGAAAGGAGGGCGCATGCATTCGATCGTGTTCGATATCGCAACCCTGTGGGTTGTCATCCTGATTGGTCTCGGTGTCGTGCTGACGCTGCGGGCAGACTCGGTGATGCGCCGCATTCTGGCGCTGGAGTTCGTGACGACACTGCTGATCGCACTGTTCGCGATCTTCGCTGGTGGTCGCAACTCGTCGAACTATCTAGATGCGGCGCTGATGCTCGCGCTCCTGGCGTTCGTCGGGACACTGGCTGCCGCGCGCTTCGCGTCAGATCGGCGGATCTACTGATGTCCGAGCTGCTTCCCTGGATTGCCGATGCACTCGTGGTGATCGGGCTGATTGTCCTCACGATCTCCATCGGCGGCGTGTGGCGCATGCCCGATCTGTTTCGTAGCCTGCACGCGGCGAGTATCGCGACGGCGTTCGGCGTTGGGCCAATCCTGATCGCGGCCGGCATGCAGAATGGCACGATCCTGCTGCGTGGCCTGCTGGTGGTCGGCTTCATGCTGCTGACATCGCCGGTGTCGGCGCATGCCATCGCGCGTTCCTTCTGGCGCACCGAGAGCAACGGAAGCGCACGTGCGCCATCTACCGCTGCGCCAGCGCAGCCGGAGTCGCAATCGGCGGCCGATCGGCCGGAGCGGGCCTGATTCGCCGCTCAGTCGCTTGCGCGGAGTCGAGGCAGGACGTCCGTAGCGACTCGCTCGAGGACGTGGAATTGTGCCGGGTTCGGCTGATCGATGATCAGCTCGTTGATGCCGACAGCGCGATACTCCTCGGCCACCTGCTCGAAGGCGTCGACCGACGCCCACGGATCGGCTGACATCACCGCTGCCCACCCGTAGAGTGAGCGGATGATCTCGTTCGGGTCGCGACCAATCGCCGCGCAATGCTCGTCGAGAATCGCGTTGCGCTCCCCCAACTCCGCGACCGACCCGCTGGAGTTCCAGCGATCGGCATACTCGGCGCAGATACGCAGCATGCGTGTCTGCTTCGCCCCGATCGTCAGCGGCGGACGCGGGCGCTGGACCGGCAGCGGGATGCTCGGCGCGTCCTCGATCTGGTAGTGCTCCCCGGCGAACGTCGTCGTTTCGTTGCGCAGCATGCTGTCCAGCACCTGCACCGCCTCGCGGAATTGCTCGACGCGCTGCCCAGCGGCGGGGAACTCCAGCCCGAACTTATCGTGCTCCGGCTGATACCACCCCGCGCCGATGCCAACTTCCAGTCGGCCTCGGGAGATGTGATCGATCGTAATTGCTTCCTTTGCCAGCACCGATGGATGCCGGAAGGTGTTGCTCCAGACGAGGACACCGATGCGCGCCCGCGAGGTGATGGCCGCCAGCGCCGCCAGCAGCGTCGAGCCCTCAAAGTACGGGCTAGTCGGATTGCTTGGCTGGATCAGGTGGTCGCAAAGCCAGAGACTATCGAAGCCCAACGCCTCAAGGTACTGCCAGCGCTCGACTGACTCGTCCCAGGACATGTTCTGATCGGTGCAGATCCCGATACGCAGTGGCAACGGCATGGCGTGCTCCTGTCAGCGTTGCTGCGCGACATCCTAATGGAAGTGGTTATGTCCACCACCGACGATGAGATACAGCGCGAACGAGAGGATAAGCAGACCGGCGATGACGTAGATCACCGCACGAGGGATCTCGTCTTCCTCGCCCTCGTCCCATATCATCTGGTCATCTTGCTGGTTGGCGTCGGATTGCGGCTGGTCGGGAAATGACACGGAATCGCTCTTCCACCATTGGCTTCGTTCGTTGATCTTGCAAGCATACTCCACGCCGTGGCGGCACTGATCTTGCCAGCATGCTACTGAGAGATGCACGTCATGTGCATGGTTAGGAAGCATGGAGGTAGTCGCTGAATGGCGAAGGCAGACAAGACCAAGGAACTCATTGACGGACTGAATAAAGACCTGGCCGGTGAGCTGGCTGCGGTTATTCAGTACACAATTTACGGGGCCGTAGCGAAGGGTGCCCATCGCCCAACGCTCGTCTCGTTCTTCGAAGGTGAGATTCCTGACGAGTTGGGTCATGCGAAGTTCCTGGCCAACAAGATTGCGGCGCTCGGTGGTACTCCAACAACCAAGCCCAACCCGGTTCCGGTGCCGGACACGAACCGCGGTCTCCTTGAGGAGGTTCTGAAGGCTGAGACGCAGGCGATTGCCGATTACACCGAGCGTGTTGAGCAGGCCGAGGCTGCAGGTGAAACCGGTCTGAAGGTGCAGCTGGAAGATCAAATCCTCGACGAGACGAACCATCGCGAGGAGACGGCCAAGCTGCTGGAGCAGACTTCGACCGGCCACGAGCTGTAAGAACTACTCTTCAGCATGACGACGGGGCGCGCAACTGCGCGCCCCGTTCTGTGTGTCCGGTCGTTATTCGCCCCGGCGAATGATCGGTGCGACAACGCCGCTGGCGCGATTGGCGAGAATCCCGATCGTTGCTGCAACGCACGCCCCGGCGCCGAGGATGCCGACGCGGCGCAGTCGACCACTGCGACGCGGTGCGGCCGGCGCGATCGTTGGGATATCGGCCGCCCAGGCTGTTGCCCGGCGAACCGTGATGTTGCGGACGAGCGGAATTCGGACATCCAGCTCGACTTCGGACATGTTGAGCCCGCGGACGATGTTGCGCGGCTCGACAATCGTCGGCGCGACCTGCCGCACGTTGCGAGATCGTGAGCGCTCGAGCGTTCGCAGGACATCTGGAGCAAGTTGAAGCGCGAGCTGCAGCAGCGCGTTTCCGCGTGGCGACGACTCAGCCTTTGCCGGCAGCACCACGACCTCAGGTCGCTCAGCGCGCCCGGAGCCAAGTGGAGCCGGTAGTCGTTGCTGCATCGTCTGCGTCCTCTCATCGTGCAACCGCTGCCGATTGCATCATGTCGGCGTCTGGCCACCTATCTTACTCGGTCGCCGGGGATTTATGTGACTGGGAGGCAACAGGATGCATGATCAGGCGATGGTCTGACATCGCTGCCCACTGTCTCCCACCTGTGGCGCAGGCATATGCAGCACGTCACTGAACGAATCGATGACAACGGGTTGGAATGCGCAGGATCTGACGCATGTCAGCGACGTGACTGGGTGTCCTTGACTCTCTCAAACACGGCAGCGCCTCGTTCCTTGCGGAGCGAGGCGCTGTTGTTAAAGTACTCGGAGAATGCACTCTAGGACGTCGAGTTGGCTGTCTCCGGCTCCAGCTCGGCCAGCAGGCCGGCGAAGTCGAGTGGGTCGGTCGTCATCGCGATCTCGCCGTTTTCGTCGCGCGGCCACTCGGCTGGGTCGCGGTCGACGTAGAGCTCCAGGCCGTTGCCGTCCGGATCCTCAAGGTAGATCGCTTCGCTGACGCCGTGGTCGGCTGCACCCGAGATGGGAACGCGGTTCTCGAGCAGACGGGTGAGCGCGCGGGCAAGTTCACGACGATTCGGGTAGAGAATTGCCGCGTGATACAGGCCGGTCGTGCCGCGCGCCGGGCGCTCGCCATTGCGGCTCTCCCAGGTGTTCAGCCCGATGTGGTGATGATAGCCACCGGCAGACAGAAACGCGGCCTGCCGCCCAAAGCGCTGGGTGAGCTCGAAGCCGAGCACGTCGCGATAGAACGCGATCGCGCGCTCAAGGTCGGCGACCTTCAGGTGTATGTGGCCGATGCGCGTTTCCGGATGAATGGTTGCGTTCAAGCTGGACATGGTCGTGATTCTCTCGCTGGGTGCCCCCCGGTTGGAGGGCTGTTGCTTTGCAATGTCGAGTGCGCGAATGGCCTCGTTGCCGGCTTCGACGCGCTCAACCTGGACGTATATCTGGTCCTACTGGACCGCAGCGATGTTGAGCTCGACCTTGACCTTGTCGGCAACAACGACGCCGCCGCCTTCGATCGCGCCATTCCAGTTCACGCCGAAGTCCTTGCGGTTGATCGTCGTTGTGGCTGAGAACGCGACCCGGCGCTTGCCAAAGGCGTCCTTCTCCATGACGCCCTCGAGAACAGCGTCCAGCGTGATTGGCTTGGTCACGTCGCGGATCGTCAGATCGCCGTGGACCAGGAACTCATTATCACCCTTCGGCTCAACGCTGGTGCTCTTGAAGGTGATGTAGCGGAACTCTTCGGCGTTGAAGAAATCGTTCGTCCGCAGATGGTTATCGCGCATTTCGTTGTGCGTCGTGATCGTGCTGGTGTCAATGCGCGCATCGACGCTGGCGCTGGCGGGATTGGCCGGGTCGAACTCAATCGTGCCCTCAACCGCGCCGAACTGGCCCTTCACCGTCGAAATCATCATGTGCTTGACGCTGAACTCGACCATCGAGTGGGCGGAGTCGATGCTCCATGTCGTCGTGGTCTGCGTTGGCGAAACACTCATTATGGCAGGTCCCTTTCCTCGTGCTGCGGCTTTTTAGCGACCATTCGCTCGTTACCGCGTTACCTTTCGTAAGTAACGATATCAACGTTACCGACTATTGTCAAGTGCGCCCCTTTCACGTACAATACAGAAAGAACGGAGGCAGCATGGGCTGCAACGCACAATCCTTACCCACAGCTTTTTGCCCACGATTCCACCACGCCGTCGAGCTTATCGGCCGGCGCTGGACCGGGGCGATTCTGCGTGCCCTCCTTTCGGGTGCCACGCGCTACACTGATGTCACGACGGCCATTCCTGGCCTCAGCGATCGGTTGCTCTCCGAGCGCTTGCGTGAGCTTGAGGCCGAGGGGATCGTGGTCCGAACGGTCATCCCGGAAATGCCGGTGCGGATCGAGTACCACCTGACCGACAAGGGGCAGAGCTTACTCCCGGTGTTGGAGGCGGTCTCCACCTGGGCCGAGGAGTGGATCGACGACGTCCCGACCGATGGTGCGCGTCGAGCAGTCGCGGTCGAGCAGGAGTAAGCGCAGACAACTGCTTGCGCAGTGTTTCTGCACGACGCCAGAGCGCCGAGGCAATCTGCCTCGGCGCTCTGGCGTTCTCTGATCTTGTTGGCTATCGCGCTGCGAGCTGGGCTTGCGCCTCGCGCAGTCGCTGGCCGCCGGGCGGCAACGCGCCCGCGGCTCGTGCGCGCTGCAGCAATGCACCCCACCAGGCGAGATCGTCGAGCATGACGCCCAGGCTGAGATCTGCCACCGGGTCGACCGGATTCATGCCCTCAAATGCGCTGCGGACGCGCGGGATGAGGACGGTGTTCCGTAGCGGTACCATCTCGGCTTCGATCGCGATATGCGCCAGATGCTCGATTGCGCGGACTGCGGCCGCGATGCCGCCGCTGTAGCCGACGAACGCGGCTGGCTTGTTGCGGAACCCGAAGCTGGCGAAGACGCTATCAATCGCGTTCTTGAGCGCGCCGGGAACGCTGTGGTTGTACTCCGGTGTAATGAAGAGGTAGGCATCCCCTTCCTTAATTCGCGCGTTCCAGGACCGCACGATCGGGTCGGAGTACGTGGGATCGCTCGGGTCGCCGAGCGTCTGCGGATTCTCAGCGAACATTGGCAGCGGCCAGTCGCGCAGATCGAGCAGGTCCACATCGAAGTCGCCGTGACGCGACGCGCGGTCGACGACCCACGGCGTCACGAGGTCGGCAGCGCGTCCCTCGCGCGTGCTCCCGACGACGATCTTGAGATTCAGCACGGATGACACCCCTCTTCAGCTTCCCCATCTTGTGGCCGCTGGTCGCCTCGCGCTTCCGCCCGCACGACGCGGCATTCGGGATCCGCATCGGCGGCGCGCTCCAGCGCGTCGGCTAGCAACTGCGTCGCATGAGCAAGCTCGTCCAGCACCTCGGCTGGCAGCACGCGGAGGATGAGTCGCTCGATCGAAACCGCGCGAACCCGGCGGGCACGGACCGCCGCATCCCGCCCCTCGGTCGTCAGGACGACAATCTGGCTGCGGGCATCCTCGGCGCAGGCGCGGCGGTCGAGCAGCCCGCGCGTGACCATACGCGCGATCTGATGCGACAGCCGGCTCTTCTCCCATTGCAGGACCCAGCGCAGCTCCAACGCCCGGACGCGACCGTCGGGCCGGTCGGCCAGAGCGTCGAGAATCTGATAGTCCGCCTCGGAAAGCCCAGTCTCGCGATTGAGCTCGCGGGCGAGGTGGCTCATCAGGTGCTGATGGATTGTGCTGTACTCCAGCCAGACCGCCATCGCGGCGTCCGGCGTGGTGCTGGTCATCTTGCTCATGTGGTAAATGCTATCCGCAAGAGGTTGACATGTCAACCTCAAGGGGCTTACAGTTGATGTGTCAACTGAATGACGGAGAGGACTCACATGGCTCGGTACGGGCACGAACTTCAATTCGGGGTGTTCATCACTCCATCCAGCGATGCGCCACAGCAAGTCGTCGATCTCGCTGTTCTCGCCGAGCGCGTTGGGCTGGATCTGGTCACGATCCAGGATCATCCATACCTGCCAACCCATCTTGATACCTGGACGCTGCTGAGCTGGATCGCCGGGCAGACCGAGCGTATCCACCTCGCACCCAACGTTCTGAACATCCCCTTGCGCCAACCGGCTGTCGCCGCGCGCGCCGCTGCGAGCCTCGATCTCCTGTCGCAGGGACGGTTGGAGCTTGGGCTTGGCGCGGGTGCCTACTGGACAGCGATTGCGGCGCTCGGTGTCCCGCGCCTGTCGCCCGGCGAGTCGATCGATGCGTTCCGCGAGGCGCTGGCCGTTGTGCGCGCCGTCCTGGATACGAACGCCGAACGGCGGGTGCGCATCGATGGTGCGTATCATCAGCTGGATCGAGCCGCGCCGGGACCGACTCCGGCCCACGAGATCCCGATCCTGCTCGGCGCGGCCAGGCCAAAGATGCTGCGGCTGCTCGGCGCAGAGGCCGATGGCTGGATTGCCACCCATCGATTCCTGCCGCCGGAGGGCATCGCCACGGGCAATGCGATCATCGACGCTGCCGCACGCGAGGCCGGTCGCGACCCGCGCGAAATTCGCCGCCTGCTCAATATCGATGGCCGCTTCTCCGCAGAGCGCGGAGCGTTCCTCGATGGGCCGCCCGAGCAGTGGGTTGACGATCTCTTGCCGCTGGCGCTCGACGATGGCGTCGGTACCTTCATCCTGATGTCCGATGATCCGGCAGCGATTGAGCGCTTTGCCGGCGAGGTCGCACCGGCACTGCGCGAGGCGGTCTACCGCGTCGCTCCGGAAGCGCAGCATGCGCCGCGCCGCCGCCGGGCAGCCGCGCGTGCCCGTCGTCGCGACGGTATCACCTACGACGACGTGCCCGTCAGCTTGGCGGCGAGCGCGGTCGAGCCGGGCGATGTTGGCTACGCCGAGCTGCGCTCAAACTATTTGCGCGGCGGCTCGCCCGGCCTGATCCTGCGCCCAGAGAATCGTGATGAGGTCGTTGAGGCGCTCGCGTTCGCGCGTCGCCATCCTGACCTGCCGCTCGGCATCCGCAGCGGCGGCCACGGCATCAGCGGCCGCTCGACCAACGACGGCGGCATTGTCATCGACCTCGGCAAGCTCAACAGCATTGAGATCGTCGATCCAGCCACGCGACTGGTGCGCCTCGGCCCCGGCGCGCGTTGGATGGACGTGGCCGAGGCATTGGCTCCGTATGGCTTGGCGATCAGCTCCGGCGATTACGGCGGCGTTGGTGTCGGCGGTCTGGCGACGGCCGGCGGTATTGGCTGGCTGGCCCGCGAGCACGGGCTGACGATTGATCACGTCCGCGCCGTCGAGATGGTGCTGGCCGACGGCAGCGTCGTGCGCGCTGATGAGAACGAGAACACGGATCTGTTCTGGGCCGTGCGCGGAGCCGGAGCGAACTTCGGCATCGTCACCTCCTTCGAGATTGAGGCGGATGTCGTGGGCGATATCGGCTGGGCGCAACTGCTGATGGACGCCAGCGATACGGCAGATTTCCTGCAGCAGTGGGGCGCGATCATCGAGGCTGCGCCGCGTGATCTGACCAGCTTCCTGATCGTCAGCCCGCCGCGCAACAACCAGCCGGCGATTGCCTGGGTGCTGGCCGTCGTCGATTCGTCCGACCCGGCTGTCATCGTCGATCGCATCCAGCCGCTGGCGACGATTGCACCACTGTATGACCACCAGATCGCCATTACGACCTACGCCGGAATCATGGCCAACGCGGCGCAGGGGTATCACAGCGGCCGGGGCGAGCCTGCGGCACGTTCCGGTCTGGCCCGCCACATAACGCCGGAGCTGGCGGCTGGCGTGGCCGAGATGATCAGCAATCGGAGCACCTACTACTTCCAGATCCGTTCGGTCGGTGGTGCGGTCTCCGATGTTCCGGACGACGCGACTGCCTGGGCGCATCGCGATGCTAACTTCCACCTCACGGCCTTTGGCACGAGCCACCAGCGGCTGGGTCCGCTCTGGGACGCGCTGCGCGACCAGATGGATGGCATCTATCTCAGCTTCGACACCGACCCGCGACCGGAGCGAATCGCCGATGCGTTCCCACCGGCCACGCTGGAGCGGCTGCGCGAGCTCAAGCAGCGCTACGATCCGACCAATGTGTTCCGTGACAACTTCAACATCCAGCCGGCCCGGCAGACCGTGCTGGCCGAATCGACCGACTGATGCAGCAGGAAGCTTCGAATCTCATGACTGACTATGGCCACGATCTTCTCTTCGGTACATTCATCACCCCGACCGCGATGCCTGCGACGCACGCCGTCGATCTGGCAATCGCCAGCGAGCAGGCTGGTCTGGATCTGGTGACGTTCCAGGATCATCCGTACCAGGCGGCATTTCACGAAACATGGACACTGCTATCCTACGCCGCCTCGCGAACCGAGCGCATCCGGCTGGCCGGCAACGTGCTCAACCTGCCGCTGCGCAATCCGGTCGTGTTGGCCCGCAGCATCGCCAGCCTCGATCTGCTGAGCGACGGTCGTGTCGAGCTCGGTATCGGAACCGGCGCGTTCTGGGATGCGATTGCCGCGATGGGCGGGCCGCGGCGGACGCCCGGTGAGTCGATCACCGCGCTGCGTGAGGCGATTGCGATCGCCCGCGAGGTCTGGGACACTAGCAAGTCCGGCGGCATCTGGCTGGATGGCGAGATCTATCAGATTCAGGGCGCCAAGCGTGGCCCTGCTCCGGCGCATGATGTCGACATCTGGGTCGGCGCTTACAAGCCGCGGATGCTGGCGCTCGTCGGGCAACTGGCCGATGGCTGGCTGCCGTCGCTCGGCTATCTGCCGGGCGGGCCGAGCGACCTGGCGCAGATGAATGCGCGGATTGACAAGGCTGCCGAGGCGGCGGGGCGCGATCCGCGCGCGATCCGCCGCATGTTGAATATCAACGGGCAGTTCTCGTCAACCAGCCGGGGCTTCCTGAACGGCCCGCCCAGCGAGTGGGCCGAGCAGATCGCCGACACGGCCATCGACTACGGCATCAGCGCATTCATCCTCGCGGCCGACGATGCGCAGACGATTGCGCTGTTCGCAACGGAGGTCGTGCCGCGGGCGCGGGCGATCGTCGCCGACCGGCGTGTGCTGCGCTCCGAGATCCTGGCCGCTCAGGTGTCCGCGTCCGGTGGCCTGTCCCGGTAGCGCAGGTAGTCGGCGAAGCCGGCCAGCTCGCGGCGCTGCGCATCAGTCAGGTCGGCGGCGTTCTCAATCAGCGTTGCCAGCGATGCGTCGCGCATCGATGTCGGGTGGTCGCGAACCAGCTCGTCGATAATCAGCGACAGCATGGCCGGCAGTGTCAGGTCGCAGGCGGCCGCGACCGAGGCCAGCGTGCCGATGCTGGGGACCGTCTCATTGCGCTCGACGGCATACAGCGACGTGTGCGCGATGCCGACGCGCTCGGCGAACTCGCGCAGCGACCAGCCGTGGTCGCTGCGCAACTGGCGGAACACCGCCCCGGCTGCCGCCTTGAAGCGCGCCTCAGCAGCGTCGCCGATTGCTTCGCCGCGCCGCGCGGTCACGATTCCTTTGCCGCCCAGGCTGCGCGGGATCGCTCGATCATGTCCCACGCCTCATCGACCTCGTGCCAGCCCAGCACCTCGGTATCTTTCGGCTCCAGCAGCTTGTAGGTGGCGAAGAACGCCTCGATTTCCAGCAGCGTATGCGGCGCGAGATCGCGCAGCGTATGGATGTGGTCGAAGCGCGGATCGCCAGTCGGCACGGCCAGCACCTTGAAGTCGCTGCCTTTCTCATCCGCCATGTCCAGCCCGCCGACCGGTCGAGACTCGACGATGCAGCCGGGGAAGGTCGGCTCGTGGACGACTACCAGGATATCGAGGTGGTCGCCATCCGGCGCGAGTGTGTGCTCGATGTAGCCGTAGTCAGTCGGGTAATGAACGGATGAGTACAGCACGCGATCGAGCCGAAAGCGGCCGATCGACTCGTCGAACTCGTACTTGTTGCGGCTCCCCTTTGGGATTTCGATAAACGCGTCAACAACGCTGCGATCTGTTCCCATCTGACTCTCAATCACCTCGTGGCGTGTCGCCGTCACGATGCCGATACATCACAACCGTGACATCGCTGATCGTTACCAGTCCTTCGGACACCATGTCGTCAAGTATCGGCAGAATCCGCTCGATGCGCTCGGCGCTGTCGACGATATCGACGACGATCGGCAGACCCTCCGAGAGGCGCAGTACGCGCGCGGTATGAATCCGCGAGTGCGCACCGAATCCTTCGATGCCGCGCACGACCGTTGCGCCGGCCAGTCCTTCGCGGCGGGCCATCTCAACAATCGCCTGAAACAGTGGCCGACCGTGCCAGCTATCCGACTCTCCAATGTAGACGCGGAGACGCTTGCCAGATTCCTGCATCGCGCTCATCACCGCCTTCGCATCCTCGGCCATCAGAGCACTCGCCCGACAATGATGCCGAGATAGACGGCGACCAGCCCGGCGACGAGCGAGCCGGCACCGTTCAGGAATGCGCGTGCGTACTCACCCGTCTGAATCAGCTGCATCGTCTCCCAGGACCAGGTCGAGAACGTTGTGTAGCCACCGAGGTAGCCGGTCGCGACCAGTCGGCGCGTGTCGGGTGAGACGATGAACCGATCCTGCGTCAGTGTCATGAAGAAGCCCAGCAGAAATGCACCGGTGACGTTGATCACAAAGATGGCGAATGGTCCGGGCCCGGCCACGGTATTGATCCAGCCGGAAAGCAGATAGCGGCTGATCGCTCCCGCGCCACCGCCAACGCCGACAAGGATGAGTCCCATACGCTCGTCCAACTCCATCGCTCAACAGCCTGGCGCGTTGCCTGCTATGGCACGACGGCACGCTGTATCGGTCAGGAGTCATCGGCACTGCTGCGGTTCGAGCGACGATAGCCGCCCCGGTGGACCCCACCACCTGCGCGATTGTACCCAACCTGCATCCTATAGCCGCGTCGTGCTTGACAGCCCCAGCGATGACGCTAACATATCTGCATTGGACGATATGTTGATGCAGGAGGTCAGCAGATCACCATGGAACAGCTTCTGCCGCTTATTCGCAGCTTCGCTGACGAAAGCCGCCTCCGCATTCTGGACGTGCTGCTTGAAGGCGACGCGACCGTTAACGAGCTGTCCGCGCGGCTCAATCTCCCCCAGCCGCGTGTGTCATCGCATCTGGCTATCCTGCGCGAGGAGGGAATCGTGACCACCGAACAGATCGGCCGCCAGCGTACCTATCACGTGGACGCCGAACGCATCCGCCCGGTCCTTGACGCACTCCAGTCTGCTCAGCAAGCGGGATCAGCTCGTCCAACACCACCACGCAGCGCCCAGGCCGAGCGCCTCGTCCGTAACGACGTTCCGATTCGTCAGGCACGCACCTGCTATGACCACCTGGCCGGCGTCGTCGGCGTCCAGCTCATGGACGTCCTGCTCGCCCGCGACTGGCTGGTGCTCGACAGCGACGACGGCAAGCGCCAGCACTATCGCCTGACCGATACCGGCCGTAACGCGCTCGTCGCGCGTGGCGTCGATGTTGACGGCGCTGAGGCAGCACGCCGCCTGCACGCCTTCGGCTGTACCGATTGGACCGAACGTCGCCACCATCTCGGCGGCGCGCTCGGCGCAGCCGTCCTCAGCGCGCTCGTTGACGCCGGTGTCGCCACTCGCAGCCCGGGCACCCGCGTCGTCGCTATCACCGGCTCGCTGTCTGACTGGCTGGCATAGAGGCGGCCCTCACCCCCCTGCCCCCTCTCCCAATGCTGGGAGAGGGGGTGTCATGGGTCGGTGCAGCGGCTGCCGATCCACGGCAGCAACCACCGTCGCTGTCGACTCCCCCTCTCCCAATGCTGGGAGAGGGGGCGGGGGGTGAGGGCCGTCCTCCACACATGGCAAGATTAGCGGCGGACTGACGATATGGTCCGCGGAGTTAGGGAGGGCATGAGCACGAGCACCCCGGGCGAGCAGCCGACTGACGAACCTCTGGATCAGGCGGAGCTGCCCGATCAGCACGGGCAGATGGGACAGGACGACTTCCTCGTGCCTGGCCCGACTCCCGAGTCGAACGCCGGTATGGCGCGCTGGGGTATCACCTGGCTGGTCTTCTCGATCCTGCTGATGCTGCTCATGCTCGGAATCACCGTCGTCTGCTACTTCATCGGTACCTGGCTCAATCTCGGTTGACGCGATGCTCTCGCCAGGCGCGGATGTGCTCGGTGTGGATCGGGTAATGTCCCCAGGTGTCCAGCCGCAGTCGCCGCCGGAAGCGCGTTTCGGTTGCGATCGCTGTCTCCGGCACGCCGGCGAGATAGTCCAACAGCCGCGCGTGCGTCGATTGGTGCAACTCCAGCACCTCTTCCAGCGACAGCGCCGCGCGTCGTTCGGTCATCGAGGCGTTGAATGCGTCGATCCCACCCCAGCGTACTGAGTAGCGTTCTGGCCGACCGCCTTCCAGGATGGTTGGCAAATGGGTGAGCGCCTCCTCTTCCCACCAGCTCACGTGAGCGAGAATGTCTCGAACCGACCAGTCTTCAACGACACCGGGTGTTTGCATGTCCGCCCCAGTCAGGCCGGCGTATGACGCCGTGAACTCATCCCATCGTGTGCTGATGCGCTGGAGCAGCTGTGCGTGGTTCATCATTGCCATCCTGTTGCTCACGCCGAATGCTACGTATCTGGATCGTAACGGTCGCGCGATCCGGTCGGCTGCCCGACCCGTGCGCCCGAAGTCTTGAATCTGCGGACGAATATCGGCGAGTTGCGCAGTTTGTCGGATATCCGCACTCCGTGAAATGACATACAATACGCGTTGGCCGTTTCAAACTGAATCGAACCGGCAGGGTACGGATCGCGCGTGCCGCGTCCGGAGGTAGAGAAGGAGCCAGGGTGGCACAACTGACCGGGGGACAGGCGATGGTCCAGTCCCTGAAGAAACATGGCGTCGACACGATGTTCGTCCTGCCGGGTGTCCAGCTCGACAACATCTTCGACGCGCTGTACGACGAGCAGGACAGCATCGCGCTGTACCACACGCGCCACGAGCAGGCGACGTCGTACATGGCTGATGGCTACGCGCGGACGACCGGCAAGCCGGGTGTCTGCCTGGTCGTGCCGGGTCCGGGCCTGCTGAACGCCATGGCCGGCCTCTCGACCGCGTACGCCACGAACTCGCCAGTCCTCAGCATTTCCGGCCAGATTCAGTCCGACCTGATCGGATTCGGCCGCGGCGTTCTCCACGAGATCCCGAACCAGCTGGAGATGATGGCGTCGGTCACCAAGTGGGCCGCGCGCGCCAACAATCCGGAAGACGCCCCGGCGCTCGTCCGCGAGGCGTTCCAGCGCATGCTCTCTGGCCGCCCGCGCCCGGTCCATCTGGAGATGGCCCCGGACATCATGGGCAAGGTCGGCGACGTGAGCCTGCTCGATCCGGCCGACGTGCCGGTTGAGTCGGGCGATCCGGACAAGCTGGAAGCTGCCGCCAAGGCGCTCGGCCAGTCCAGGAAGCCGGTGATCTTCGTTGGTGGTGGCGTTATGGACGCTACTGAGGAGCTGCTGGCGCTCGCCGAGATGATCCAGGCGCCGGTCGTCATGTCCTCGAATGGCCGCGGCGCTGTCTCGTCGCGCCACTATCTGGCGCAGAACATGCTCGCCGGTCGTGAGCTGTGGAAGGACGCCGACGTCATTCTCGCTGTTGGCACGCGCCTGTCGCAGCCGCTCGCGCAGTGGGGCACCGATCCGGACTGGACGCTGATCCAGATGGACGCGGACGAGGAAGAGATCGGCCGCAACCACGAGCCGACGATCGGCATCCTCGCCAACGCCAAGGCCGGGCTGGCCGAGCTGGTCGAGCGCACCGGCAAGTACAACAGCAAGCGTGAGTCGCGTGAAGACGAGCTGACGGCGCTGCATGGTCGCCTCGACGACCTGCTGCACGAGATTCAGCCGCAGGCAGCCTTCGCCGACGCCGTCCGCGCCGAGCTGCCGGACGACGGCATTCTCGTCGCCGAGAGCACGCAGGTTGGCTACTGGTCGAGCAATGGCTTCCCGGTGTACGAGCCGCGCAGCTACCTTACCTCGGGCTATCAGGGTACGCTCGGCTACGGCTTCGCAACTGCACTCGGCGCGCAAGTTGGCAACCCGGACAAGCGCGTCATCTCGATCAATGGCGACGGTGGCTTCATGTACAACGTTCAGGAGCTCTCGACCGCCGTCCTGCACAAGATCCCGCTGACGACGATCGTCTTCAACGACAACGCCTTCGGCAACGTCAAGCGCATTCAGCAGGAGAACTACCGCGGTCGTACGATCGCCAGCGATCTGCTGAATCCGGACTTCGTCAAGCTGGCTGAATCCTTCGGCATGCTCGGTCTGCGCACCGAGACGCCGGACGGCCTGCAGGACGCGATCAAGGAAGCGTTCAAGCACGACGGCCCGGCGCTGATCGAAGTTCCGGTCGGCCCGATGCCGAACCCGGGTCGCGTCACCGGTTGGGGCGCGCCGCCGAAGAAGCATCGCAAGGACTGATCGCCAAATCTTCAGCGTGCATCGTCATTCGCAGCCCCTCTACCACAGAGGGGCTGCTTCATCACCAACGGAGGGCACATGACTGAGCTACGTGAACTTCTCACCCAGCATCGCAATCACCGCCGTGATGTGTTCGCCACGTTGCAGAATGTCCCCGCCGAGCGGATGAGCGCCGAGACAACCTGGGGCGGTGGGCCGGTCGATGTGCGCTTCATGTTCCTGCGCTTCGCCGACCATGAAGAGGAGCATGAGCTCTCGGTTCAGACGCGGCTGATCGAAGCGGGCTTCCAGCAGACCACTGCCCAGCGCATCCTCGCCCGTGCCGAGATAACGCGCGGCGATCTGCTCAGTGCGCTGGTCGGCCTGACCGACGCCGACCTCGATCTGACGCCGCCGGGCGAATGGCCATTGCGCCGGACGCTCGCCCACGTCCTCACCGTCGAGCGTTCGTATCGCGTCCAGACCCTCTATTCGATTGAATGCTTCAACGCCGGGCGGGAGTTCGACTTCCCGCCGGAAGAGATGCGGCCGCCGTCGATGGAAACGCAACTCGACGGCACCCTGTCCGACTTCATCGCGCGGCTCGACGTTGCACGCGATGAAGCGCTCGCCGCGCTCTCCGACATCCCCGACGACCTGTTGTCAGTGCCGACGATCTGGTTCCAGCGCCCGACCGATGTGCGCATGCGCCTGATGCGCTTCGCCCATCACGAGCGCGAGCACACCGCGCACATCCTCAAGTGGCGCGAGCAGGTAGGCCGACCGCCGACCGAAGCGCAGCGCCTGCTCGGCCTCGCCTGGCGCGGCCGTGGCGTGCTGGAAGGCCACCTTGTCGGCGCACCTGGCAGCGTTATTGATGCGGCCCCTGAAGGCGAATGGCCAATCCGCCGCCTCCTCACGCACCTCTCCGACACCGATGTCTTCCTCCGCGACCGCATCCTGGGTGCGACGCCGGTAGGGTGAGAGGGTGTTCGTAGCCACGTGGGGAACAGGATTGCTGGGGCAATGCACATTCCTCATGTAGAGGCGTATTGCATACGCCCGTTTGGCCCACGAACACGTCGGCGCGTGTCTCTCGGTCGGTTTGGCGATAGCAAGGAATGCAATGCACCTGCGTCGTATCGATTCTAACCGGGCGTATGCAATACGCCCCTACATGGGAAAGATGCGTCGCTCATAAGAGGAACAAGGGGCGAGGTCCTCGTGCCGCATCGCCCCAATCCTCTGTCGTCCTACATCCGGCTCGCGGCGACGGTGCCGCCCTTCATGACCAGCGAGATCTTGTCTGGCTGGCGCAGGATGCCGACATTGTCGAGCGGGTTGCCGTCGACGAGGATGATGTCGGCCCACTTGCCGGCTTCCAGCGTGCCGGTCTTGTCGCCCCACTGCAGCAGCTCGGCGGCAGTCTTGGTTGTGGCGACGATGGCATCCATCGCCTTCATGCCGGCGCGGACCATCAGGTCGACTTCGATCGCGTTCTCGCCCTGGCGGTTGAACGGCGTGCCGGCGTCGGTGCCCATCGCGATCTTGACGCCCGCCTTGTAGGCGCGGCCGAAGCTCTCCAGGTGGGCCTCCTGCGCAGCGCGTGCCTTGCGCACGGCGTAGGACGGGATACCAGCCTCTTCGCCGTACTCAACGATCTGGTAAACGGCGTTGAGCGTCGGGACGAACCAGACGTTGTTGTCGATCATCATCTGGGCGGCTTCGTCGTCGATCCAGAAGCCGTGCTCGATGCTGTTGATGCCGGCTGTGATCGCGTTCTTGATGCCCTGGTTGCCCTGCGCGTGCGCAAAGGTGTAGACGCCGTGCATCTTGGCCTCGTGGATGCCGGCTGCCATCTCCTCGACAGTGAACTGCGGCACTGCTGGCTCGTCGCCGTCCGACATCACGCCGCCAGTAGCCGAGACGAACTTGATGCAATCGGCGCCCATCTTCAGCATCAGTCGGGTGGCGCGGCGCACCTCATCCGGCCCGTCGACCAGGCCGGGGTTGTCGATGTGGACTTCCGGGCGGTAGTAGCTGTCGCCGTGGCCGCCGGTGCTGGTCAGGCCGTAGCCGGGGGCGCGCATACGCGGACCGACGATCAGGCCGGAGTCGATGGCCTGGCGGGTGGCGATGTTCGTGTAGCCGTGAGCACCGGCGTCGCGGACGGCGGTGAAGCCCGCTTCCAGCAGCGCCTTGGCGTGAACGGCGGACTTGATCGCTGAGAACGCGACGAGATCCTTGAGGCGGCGCATCGGATTCGGGCTGCCATCCGAGCCGATGTGGATGTGGGTGTCGATCATCCCCGGCATGATCGTGCGGCCCTTGGCGTCGATGACCTCCGCCTTACCGGCTGAGATCGAGCTGGCCGGCCCGACTTCGACGATCTTGTCGTCCTCGATCAGCACCGCGCCGTCGTCAACCGGGTCAGCGCCGGTGCCGTCGATCAGCACACCGCCACGAATCAGGTATCGCCCTGCCATCGAGACTCCCCTCAGTTCCTATATACCGCTGCCTATCGGCGAACGCTCGGCCTACTGTACCGCACAACCCCGAGCGACAGAGAGATCATGAGATGCGTTGATTGTCTCGCGAAAGGATATGCAGGAACGCGAACGGCGCAGGGGACTATTCCTCCTGCGCCGTTCGTGAATCAGCCACGTGTTGTGGTGATTGCCTATGTTGCCTTGACCGCCTCGATCAGCTTGCTGAGTGAGGCGCGGGCATCGCCGAAGAGCATCGAGGTCTTCGGGTCGTGGAAGAGCATGTTCTCAATGCCGGCGAAGCCGGAGCTCATGCCACGCTTCAGGACGATGATGTTCCTGGCCTGGTCGACGTTCAGGATCGGCATGCCGTAGATTGGGCTGCTCGTATCGCTGCGCGCCGACGGGTTGGTCACGTCGTTTGCGCCGATCACGAGGGCGACGTCGGTGTTGGCGAAGTCGTCGTTGATCTGCTCCATCTCGTAGAGGTCGTCGTAGGCGACGTTGGCCTCGGCGAGGAGGACGTTCATGTGCCCCGGCATACGACCTGCCACCGGGTGGATCGCGTAGCGCACATCGACGCCGCGCTCCTTGAGCAGGTCGGCCAGCTCACGCACCTGCTGCTGCGCCTGCGCAACGGCGAGGCCGTAGCCCGGCACGATGATGACGCGCTCGGCGTAGGACAGCGGGATCGCCGCGTCCTCGGCGCTGATCTCGCGGACCGGCAGCGCTTCGCCGCCGGCAGCCGCGCCGCCAGTGGCAGCCGTGTGCGAGCCGAATGCGCCAAACAGCACGTTGCCAACCGAGCGGTTCATCGCCTTGGCCATCAGCAGCGTCAGGAATGCGCCGGAGGCTCCGACGAGCGCACCAGCCACGATCAGCGCCTGGTTGTCGAGCTGGAAGCCGGTGATTGCCGCCGCGACACCGGTGAATGAGTTCAGGATCGCGATGACGACCGGCATGTCTGCGCCACCGATTGGCAGCACTGCTGCCAGACCGAGCAGCAGCGACAGGCCGAAGACGCCGAGCAGCAGACCCTTCGCCGTGTCGCCTTCAACGAAGCCGAGGGCGACCGAGACACCCAGCACGACGATGGCGATACCAATGATCGCGTTGACGACGGTCTGGCCGGTCCAGACGATCGGTCGGCCGGAGATCATCTCCTGCAGCTTCAGGAAGGCGATGATACTGCCGGCAAATGAGATCGAGCCGATGATGACGCCGAGGACGACCGAGATGGTCTGTCCACGGCTGAGCTCATCGCTCAGGTGCATGAACTCGCCGATGGCGACCAGCGCTGCTGTCGCGCCACCCATACCATTGAAGATGGCGACCATCTGTGGCATCGCCGTCATCGGCACCTTACGCGACGGGTAGGTCGATGCGACCGCGCCGATTGCGATGGCGATGATGATCAGGATGATGTTGGTCGTCGACATGCCAACGCCGTGCTCGTCGTGCAGGAAGAAGGTCGCCAGGATGGCGATACCCATGCCGACTGCGGCGATCTGGTTGCCGCGGCGTGCGGTCTGAGCGTTCGAGAGGTAGCGCAGACCGAAGATGAAGAAGATAGCTGCGACGAGATAGGCCAGCCCGACCAGGCCGTCGCGTGTCGTGAACAGATCGCTCATCGCTTCTGGCCCGCCGATCCAGCGCCCGGCTTGCGCTTGAACATCTCCAGCATGCGGTCAGTCACGACGAAGCCGCCGAAGACATTGGCCGCGCCGAGGATCACCGCAAAGAATCCGAGCACCTGCAGCCACCACTGATCGGCCCAGCCGAGCACGATCATCGCACCGAGCAGGACGATGCCGTGGATGGCGTTCGTCGCCGACATCAGCGGCGTGTGCAGGGTCGATGGCACCTTGCCGATCACCTCAACGCCGACGAAGATCGCCAGCAGAAAGACGTAGATCCCGAGGAGGACCTCGTTACTCATACCCGAGCCCCCGATTCATGACGCACAACCTCTCCTTACCCCCTGGTCCAACGCTCGCTGATCGTCACTCGCTCAGCTCGTTGCGGCCGGTTGTCCCATCGCCTTATTGGTGGCTTCGTGGATGATCTCACCGTTCATCGTGATCGTCGTGCCCTTGATGATGTCATCCTCGAAGTTCATGTTCAGTGCGCCCTCCTTGGTCAACATGATCGCCAGGAGGTTCTGCAGGTTCTTCGAGTACATCTGGCTGGCGTGGAACGGCAGCGTCGCGGGCAGATTCGTCAGGCCGATGATGGTTACGCCGTTGGGTGTCGTGATGATCTCACCCGGGACGGTCAGCTCGCAGTTGCCGCCGGTTTCGGCAGCCATGTCGACGATCACCGAGCCGGTCTGCATCTTCTCGACGGTGTCGGCCATGATCAGCTTCGGGGCCGGTCGACCGGGGACGAGCGCCGTCGTGATGACAACGTCGGAGCGCGCTGCCCGGTTCGCCATCGTCTCCTGCTGGCGGCGCAGCAGCTCCGGCGATGCCTCGCGGGCGTAGCCACCGGAATCCTGCGTCTGCGCCTCAATGCCGGTCATGTCGACCTCGACGAACTTGCCGCCGAGCGACTCGACCTGCTCCTTCACGACCGGGCGCGTGTCGTACGCCTCGACGACTGCGCCGAGGCGGCGCGCCGTCGCGATCGCCTGCAGGCCGGCAACGCCAGCGCCGATGATCAGAACCTTGGCCGGCGCGATTGTGCCGGCGGCCGTCATCAGCATCGGGAAGATCTTCGGCATGTTGTCGGCGGCCAGCAGGACCGCCTTGTAGCCACCGAGCGTGCTCATCGACGAGAGCACGTCCATCGACTGCGCGCGCGTTGTGCGCGGAATCGCGTCCATCGAAACGGATGTCACGCCTGCGCTAGCCAGCTGACGGACCAGATCGTGATTGACCAGTGGCTGCAGCATCGCAAGGAGCGTCGTGCCCTTGCGCAGCATCGCGACCTCACTCGGCTCGGGCTTCTGAATCTTGAGGATCAGGTCAGCCTTACCGTAGACGGCAGCGGCGTCCGGCACGATCGTCCCACCGGCTGCCGTATAGGCATCATCGGTGTACGCCGCCTCCAGCCCTGCCCCGGACTGAATGACGACGGAGTGGCCGGCTGCCACATATTTCTTGACTGCGTCGGGGATGAGCGCGACGCGACGCTCGTTCTCGACGATCTCCTTCGGCACGCCGATGGTTACCGGACGGGCCTGGGCAGCAGCTGTAGGTGCGGATTCCACCATGACCGGTACGCCTCCCAGAGATTGAACGAGCCGAAGGGGAGACATCGCAATCGCTCGCGCACGGATGCGCAACGAGGTGCCTGACGCCTCTCGTCGGCCAGACGTGGATGTCGCCGCAGGTGGCCGCTGTACCGGACCGCGGTAGCGTTCCGACCCCCATCGGATGGCCCGGTTTCCGTGTCAGGACGTGACCAGCGCACATTGTCCTGACGACCCTGCGCATCGACATGCCTCGGGTTGTGAATTCTACAACGATTTCAGAGTATGCGCTCGGCTGCGCAACTCATCTGCTATTCCATTGTCGGCTCAATCGCCCAACCAGGCAGAAGTTCGGCAATAGCAGCCTCGGCGGTGAATACTTCTGGCTCGACGCCGGGGCCGGGAAGCCCGGCGTCACCGCCCGACCCGCTCACTACCCTGGAAGTACCTCACTGTGCGATCTCGGTTGATGCCGTTGTTGTTCATCATTGTTGTTGTGTTCCCCCTCGCGACCTCGGCTGCCAGCGCTGGGTCGCTGATCTGGACACCGGCGTTCGAGAGGACCTGGGAGCGGACCGACAAGCCGGTCGCGGATGTTGTGGTGAGCCGCACCTGGATGTGGGGACCGTCGGGCTACACCGGCGGCATCATCGAGCCATATGTCGAAGCGCCAGGCGGCAAGCGCATTGTCCAGTACTTCGACAAGAGTCGCATGGAGATCACGACCGACCCGACCGTCTCGCCCGATTCTCCGTGGTATGTGACGAACGGACTGCTGGCCAGGGAGCTGATCACCGGTCGGGTGCAGGCCGGCGACAATCTGTTCTGGAGCTGGGAGCCGGCGCAAATCCCGGTCGCTGGTGATGCGGTCAATCCGACAGCGCCAACCTACGCGACATTCCGTGGCCTGCTCAATGCTCCGGCTGCTGGAGATGGCCAGGTGCTGACGACCCGTGTTGGCCGCGATGGCCGGACGACGACCGACGCCTCGTTGGCGCGATTCAACGTCACCGCCGGGTATCGCCTGCAAACCTGGGGCATCGACCATCAGGTCGCGTCGGTATTCTGGGACTTCATGAATTCGAGCGGCATCGTCTGGGACAATGGCAAGACCGCGCAAGGCAAGATCTTCCAGGATCCGTTCTACGCGACCGGCTTCCCGATCACCGAGGCGTATTGGGCGACGGTCAAGGTCGCCGGTGTCGATCGGGACGTGCTGATCCAGTGCTTCGAGCGGCGCTGCCTGACCTACACGCCCGACAATGCGGCGGGCTGGCAGGTTGAGGCGGGCAACATTGGTCAGCACTATTACCGCTGGCGCTACGCCGACAATAAGCCCACTCCTGCACCGATTGGTTAACGCCCATGAGTGTGACTCCGGGCCGGATCGTTGATACGGGTGAGGTACGCCTGCACGTCGTCGAGGCGGGCGACCCGAACGGGCCGCTCGTCGTACTGCTGCATGGTTTCCCGGAGTTCTGGTACTCATGGCGGAACCAGATGCCGGCGCTCGCTGCTGCCGGCTATCGCGCCGTCGCGCCGGATTTGCGCGGCTACGGCGGCTCAGACAAGCCTCGCTCGCTTGACGCCTACCGGCTGGAGCAGCTGGTCGACGATGTCGCCGGCCTCATCCACGCGCTTGGCGCGGATCGCGCCCACGTCGTCGGGCACGACTGGGGCGCGACCATCGCCTGGGCGTTCGCGATGCGTCACCCGGATCTGCTCGACCGTCTCGCGATCCTGAACGTCCCCCACCCAGCCCGGCTGCGCGATGCCTTGCGGATGCCACGGCAGTGGCTGCGGAGCAGCTATGTCCTGTTCTTCCAGTTGCCCTGGCTGCCGGAGGCGGTGCTGCGCGCTGGTCACTTCGCTTTCCTGCGCCGCGAGTTGCGCGCCGGGCCGACGCGGCCAGACGCGTTTACCCCGGACGACATCGAACGGTATGTCGATTGGTGGTCGGAACCCGGAGGGCTGACGGGCGGACTGAACTACTACCGTGCGATCGTGCGGCGTCGGCCAGATACGACACTGCTGCGCCGGATCGACGCGCCGGTGCTGGTCATCTGGGGCGAGCGCGACCGCTTCATCCTGCCCGAGCTGGCCGAGCCGCCGGCGGATCTGGTGCCGGATCTCCGCGTCGTACGCCTTCCCCGTGCCAGCCACTGGGTTCAGCACGACGAGCCGGAGCGGGTCAACCGGCTGCTGCTAGAGTTCCTGGGCGGCTCACCAACTGATTGATAGCTGCTCGGCTGAAAGGATCGCCGGCTCGATCGATGCGCCGAAGTGCGTTGCCATCCCGGCGCGGAAGTCGTCGGCGACCGCCTCCGCGACCTCGCGACCAACCTGGCCAGCCACCTCGGAGAGCAGCAGCACATCGTGGGTTTCGGGCCGGATCAGCCCTTCGACCGACTGACGCCAGACGAAGTGGCGTGTCAGGATGGTCGTGCCGCTGGCATAGGCGACCTCGCCCGCTGGCACCGGCAGCGGCACATCCTCGTCGAGACTGTGGAAGGTGTCCCCTTCGCGCGTGACGCGCAGCTCAACCGGCCCAGAGAGGCGATCCAGCTCGAACGCGCCGGCCGGCACGACGTGGTTGAGCGAGATGGCGTTGTAGAAATCCACCAGCGGGTTGATCTCGAACGGTTCGCCGCCCTTCATCGCCCGGCGTAGCAGCGCCTGGATCGACGACGGGAAGTGCTTCGACGAGATGCCGTTGTCCTTCCACATTTCCCGCCACGGCACAACGCGCGGGTGCTGCTGTGCAGTGCCGTCGACCTGCCCGGCGGCGTCCCAGGCGGCGCGCCACTCAACTTCGATCGCTGGACGGCGCTCCGCGTTGTCGATCCCGCGCGCCACAGCAGCGACGATCATCATGCCAGGGAAGCGCTCGAATACCTCCGGCGCAACAGTGAAGTGCATCGGCCGCCCATTCCTCTCGACGCCGCGCGCGTGTATGGTGTCTGGCACAGTATAGGGGACGAGGATGGAGGGATCAGTGGGCTGGACAGTCGAGGCACTCGATGCGGCGCTCGGCAGGATCGACACGTTCGTCAACCGGCGTCTGGAGCGCGACACCGGGCCGGGGATTTCGCTGGCGCTGACCACCCGCGATGAGCTGATTGCGGTTGCCACGGCAGGTCTGGCGGACGTCGCTGCCGGGACGCCGGTGAAGCCATCGCACCTGTTCGAGTTCGGGTCGATCGGCAAGTCGTTCACTGCCGTCGCGTTGTTGCAGCTTCGCGATGAGGGGCGGCTGGATCTGGACACGCCGATCTCCGATCTGCTGCCGCTGTTTGCGATCCAGTCCGACTACGCTCCGATCACCGTTCGGCATCTGTTGACGCATTCGTCCGGTCTATCGGGCGGCAACGACTTCACGCCCGATCCGCGCTTCGAGGTCTGGTCGACGCGCGATCTGCATGCGGCGCATGCTCCCGGCGAGGCGTTCCACTACTCGAACCTGGGCTACAAGGCGCTCGGGTTGCTGCTGGAGCGCCTGGAGGGTAAGCCGTACGCCGAGATCATCCGCGAGCGCCTGCTCAATCCGCTGGGGATGCACGACACGGTTCCGGTGATTGACAACACCGTGCGCCCGCGTCTGGCCATCGGCTACGGTCCGCTGAATAACGACCGCCCGTGGTACCCGCGCGACCCGATCGCTCCGGCAACCTGGCTGGAAACAAACACCGGCGACGGCTGCATCTGCTCGACTGCCTCCGATCTGACGATCTGGCTGCGAATGCTGATGAACGGCGGGGTCGGCCCAGCCGGACGCATCCTCTCCGAGGAGAGCTTTGCGCTGCTGGCCGAGCGGGTCATCGAGATGGGTAAGGACTCCGGGCTCTGGTACGGCCTGGGCCTGTATACCGATATCCGCGAAGGCACGGAGCTGCTCGGCCACACTGGCGGCATGGTCGGCTACGAATCGGCCATGTTTGCCGATGTCGCGCGGGATATCGGGGTCGTCGTGCTGGTGAATGGCTCTGGTCTGCGACTTCCGTTGGTGCGCTATGCCATCGCGGTCCTCGCGGCCGCAGCGGACGGGGCCGAGCTCCCGCCGCTGCCGGAGGAGCCGGATCCTGATGCGGTGCCGAACGCCGACAGGATCGCCGGCGTCTATCGATCCGATACACGCACCTGGGAGATCGTGGCGTCCGGTGAACGGTTGTCGCTCATTGCCGAGGGCCATCGTATTCCGCTGACCCGGCTGGGCGACACGTCGTTCCGCGCTGCCGACCCGGATCTCGCCTGGACCGCGATTCAGGTGCGTTTCGATGGCGAGAACGCCGTCGCGCTCGTCCACGGTGGCGATGTGCTGTACCGCGCTGGCATCGAGCGGCCTTCGTTCGAGCCGCTGCCGGAGGAGTGGCGCGCCTATCCTGGCCACTATCGCTCGCACAATCCATGGACGAGTGACATCCGCGTTGTTGCCCGCGAAGGGCGGCTGCAACTGCTCTTTACGTACGGCGAGCCGGACGGCTTTGACGGCGAGCAGGGGCTGGTGCCGCTGGGTGATGGGCTCTTCGGTATACCGATCAATGGCTACACCTACGACTGGATCCGCTTCGACACGATCGTTGATGGCGAGGCGCTGCGTGCCACGATATCGGGTGGCGACTACTACCGATTCTTCACGCCATAGGGCTCTGGCAAGGTAAGGGGAGGCGACTATGCTGCGAACTGCGTTGTGCGATCTCCTGAAGATCGAGACACCGATCATTCAAGCGCCGATGGGCGGGGCGGCGACCGGCAAGCTTGCCGCCGCTGCTTCCAATGCCGGTGCCCTCGGGAGCATTGCCGCGTTGCGTCTCAGCGCCGACGCGCTGCGGCAGGAGATTGAGGTCGCGGCCGAGCGTACCAACGGACCGTTCGCGGTGAACCACGGCATCTCCCAGCTCGATGAGGATGCCTTTCAGGCGACGCTCGATGCGCGCCCGGCGGTCATCTCTTTCGCGCTCGGCGATCCGGGCCATCTCGTCGCGCGGGCACATGAGATTGGCGCAGTTGTCATTCAGCAAGTCGTCACGGTTCGCGCTGCTGTCGAGGCAGCTGAGCGCGGGGCTGACGTCATCATCGCTCAGGGTGCTGAGGCGGGTGGTAACACCGGCGCGATCTCAACGCTGGAGCTTGTCCCATTGGTTGTCGATGCCGTCGCGCCAATACCGGTCGTTGCGGCCGGCGGGTTCGCCGATGGGCGCGGCATCGCTGCAGCGCTGGCGCTCGGTGCGCAGGGCGTCAACATCGGGACGCGCTTCCTCGCCTCGGTTGAGGCGGAGATCGCGCAGGGCTGGAAGGAGATGATCGTCGCCAGCGGGCCGGGCGATGTCATGAAGCTCAACGCCTGGAATGCGATCTACCCGCCGGCACCTGGAGAATACGCGACCGTTCCGACGGTCATTCGCACGCCATTCGCCGAGCGCGTGCAGGCCGCCTGGCAGGCAGGCACGCTGGACATTGAAGAGATGCGGCGCGAGGTTGCGGCGGCGGCGGCAGCGGGCAGACTCTACGAGCTGGTCGCCATGTCCGGCCAGAGCGTTGGACTGATCGACGCGATTCTGCCGGTCGACGAGATTATCCGCCACATGACCGCCGTGGCAGCGAATGCGCTGCGCTCGGCGGCTGCGGCTGTTGTGCAGGCCTGAGGCGCGCGGGATCAGCCTTCGCCGGACGGTGTCGTCGCTGGTTCCGTCGCCCCGCGCTGTAGCATCTCGACCAGTTCGGTGTGGCGTCGGTCGAGCCAGTCGATTACGTCGGGTCGTCGGATATCAATGACCCGGTGATCGATGATGTACGCCTTCAGGCGGCCAACGCGGACCTCGTGGCGCACAACTTCCGGACTGATGTCCAGAAGTCGGGCGAGCTCGTCCGGTGTGTAATGGTCACGGTGTAACAGTTCAGAGATCGGGCTCTGATCATCAGGAAAAAGCATTGGCAGGCACCTCTTTCGCAACGCCGATCCAGAGATCGATGCCATGAGCGCGAACAATACGTTTGGTGTTATCGAATGACGCATAACGCATGCCGAGAGTTGCGTCGCGCGCGCTCAGTACAATGGCAACGTCGCAGATGGTGCGGCGCGACTACCAGAGCCGGATGGGGGCCCCTGGACCGTGTTTGATGGTGGGATGCCGATTTTCACGATCATGCTGGCGGTCATTGCCGTCGCGTCTCTTGTCGACGCCGTCCGTAATCGCAAGGCGCTGTTCGACGCTCGCCTGACAATGGATGAGCGCCAGCGGCTTACGCGTCTGGCGCTGTTCGTGCTGGTGCCGATCAGCGTTGTCTTCCACGAGCTCGGCCATGCGGTCTTTGTGAAGGCGCTCGGCGGCCAGATCGTGGGCTGGGGCTTCTTCCTGTACTACGGCTACGTCGAGCATATCGGGCGCTACACGCCAATCGAGCTGGCCTGGATCGCGTTCGCCGGCACGCTGGTGAACGTCATCCTCGGGCTGGGTGCGTTTGCCTGGGCGTGGTTCCGGCCCGGCAACGTCGCCGTCACCTACCTGCTGTTTGTGTTCGGTGCCTTCAGCCTGTTGAACGCGCTGGTCTTCTACCCGCTGATCGATGCGTTGGGCGGCGTCTCCGGCGACTGGGAGACGATCTACTCCCGGCAGACCCCGGTCTTCAGCGCCGTCATCGGCGTGCTACACGCCGCGATACTGATCGCTGGAGTCGTCCTTTGGCGCGATCCGAGCATTCGGGCCAGCTACGAGCGGCGCACCGGACTGCGTCAGCAGTTCGCCGCCTTTGCCGGACCGCGACCGGAGATGCAGCCGGATGACGGTCGGCGTGAGTTGGCCGGCGTGCTGGCGGTCGCTGCCGGCACAGCCAGCAACGGCTGGCGACATCCGGTGACAATCGCGACTGACGATCAGGCCGGCGCTGCCCAGATCGTCGTGCGTTGGGCATCAGGCGGCTTCCAGCGCGGCCTGCTGGTTCACGCGATTCCGAATAGTGACGGCGCACGCGTCGAGTTCTACGCCGCCGTGCAGTCCACCGAGCCGACGTCCCATGCCTACCAGCGCCCACTCACCCGCATCGATGGCCACCCCACCCCCACCGAGCTCGCCGCCCACATCCGCCGCTTCCTCGATTATGTTGACACGTGGGATGGCGCAACAGTCATCAACCCCAATTAGCGTAGCCAGTGCATGCAAATGGGACAGCGCGAGCACTGTCCCATTTGCACATATTGCAGTTGTCTGCTTCTCGCCGAAGTTACTCGACGGCGAACACCTGGACGACATTCTTCTTGTCCAGGCCGAGCGCGGCGAACGTATCCCAGGAGAGCTCGACGGCCCACTTCGCGCGCCACTGCGCCTGATGCGCTGCCTGGACGCTATCGCCGATGGTGCATTCAATGGTCACGCCATTGGCGACGAGCCGCAGGCGCTGGCCCGGGCGGAAGTCCGGATGGACGCAGTAGTAGCCGTTCGGATCGACCGCCCAGCCGCTGACCGCGCCACCCCAACTGGCGTGCAGTCCGATGGTGCGATCCCACCAGGCGCGATCGTAGCTCGCGCTGTAGTAGGCGGCGGCACCCTCACCGACGAAACGTCCGGCGGGCTCAGGCTGCGCCTGCAGCGCTGGCTGCGCGCCGAGCTCGATGACTGCGCCTTCCGCCTCGCCGTTCAGCGCCAGGCTGGCGGCGGTCGTCGCGCTGATGCCAATACTGCCGTCTGTCAGTGCCGGCAGGCCGGCAGCTCCGGGTGTCGCGCCGACAGTGCAGTCGGTCGTCTTGCCGTTGGCCGTGAGCTGCAGGCGGTCGCCGGGCACATAGCCGGGTGCGACACACCAGCGGTCCGCCGGATCGGCCGCTGCGCCCGGACGCGTGCCAGACCAGCTTGCGTACCAGCTCAGTGACTGCGTCCACCAACTACTGGCGAATCGGGCAGGGATCTGCACGAGCGGAGCATTGACCGGTTCACCTGACGCCGCCGCCGTGTCGGCGGCTGCCGGGATGCTGAGTCGCGCATGGAGATCGGATAGCGCGGCAGTTGCAGCGCCGACGAACGCCGCGACGTCCGTAGCCGATGGATCGGCGTCGTCCCCAGCGTAGTAGCGCGCGAGAATCAGCGCCGTGTCGTCGGTCGTCGCGCTGATGCGTGCCAGCTCCGCCGCACCGATGCGGGCGTTCGCCTGCGGGTCGCGCGGTACGTCGGACCAGCGGATGCCGAGCAGCCCGACGTGGCCATCGTCAGATGCCATCAGCGGGTTGCCGTCCGACGCGGTTGTTGAGATCGCCGCCATCAGCCACGGATCGACGCCGGCCTCAGCGGCGGCCTGAACGATCTCGTCGCCATACGGAACAGAGACGGCGAGCGCTGCGACCTGTGAATCGCTGATCGCGCCCAGGTCACGCCAGATGCGGTAGTGCTGACCGGCGTTGCCGGATTCGGTTCGCCAGCCTTCCGGATTCGCGGGCGTGTACGACAGTACGCGCCGCTCGAACGCCTGCAGCAGAACATGCTGCGCGACGCCGGCGACCTCTGTCTGAACCCAGTACGGCTCGCTCAGCGGGTGGCCGAGGACGTACAGCGCTGAATACGGCTGCGACGCCTCCCATTCGACGAACGGCTGCGCGATATTGTGACGGGTTTGTTCGTCGAATCGACCGATGGAGATCGCCGATGACGGCAGCCCGTCCGCTGTAACGGTCCCATCGGCGTGCAGTACCGCAGTCACGGTTGTCCCAGTTGCGTCGTCGGCGAGGACCGGCGACTCATCCGTTGGCAGGCGCGAGAGCGTTCCGAGCGTCGCGTAGGTCACTGGATCCGGCTGTCCCACATCGCCGACGACCGGGATGTTGGCCGGGCCGCGCTCAATCCACTGCCCGTCCGCGGTCTGAATCGCGCCGGAGAGCAGCTCGGTGACGAGCTGTGCGCCGACTGCGAACCACGGCTGCGCTGGATCGGCAGCGGGATCGACGACATCGAGACGACCCTTATCGAAATAGACCTGTCGCCGCAGCGCGCCATCCGTTCCCGGCGCGTCATCGACGCCGACAGCGGTGATGGACGGGCCCCAGACCCAGCCGCGCGTCACTTCAAAACGCGCAACAGGACCGTCTGCAGCATCCCACTGGGCGCTGACGACAGGGTCTATTGGAGGCAGCGAGGGCGAAGTTGCGAGCCCGGCAGTAATGGATGGGCGAGCGCCGAGCGATGGTAGCGGAACCGAGGTAAGGAGCAGCGCGAAGGCTGCAACGACGGCAAGCAACGCCGATGCACGATAGCGAGACACACGAAACCTTCCCCGGAGAGGATCTCTCTCCGGCTGGCCAGAGGTCGCAGCAAGCCCACGAAAAGGTCAGAAGAGGTCAGGTCGCGTGGCGCTGTCGAGCTGGCATACCAGCAATCGCAGTAGGTTCTACCATTTGCGTCAAGTGCAATGCGCAGCGGTCGCGCCCACCGCAGCCAGATGGGGAAAACATTGCGTAACCGTTATGGGCGAATTGGTTCGCCCATCAGCGCCCACCACGGTAGCGCGACGACAAAAATCATGACGACACTCACGATCGTCAGGATGACACCGGCCCGCACCAGCTCCCCGGCGGTGTAGTGATTCGTCCGATAGGTGATGAGCGCGGTCGCGATCTGTACCGGATAGAAAATGGTTGTCTGGGCGATGATCGGAGCCATTAGCCCGACGACAACCGGATTCAGACCGAGCGGCCCGGCCAGCGACATCAGCAGCGGGATCGTGATGCCCAGGACAGCCGTCCGGTTGGGCAGGATCGCGTTCACAATCGCGACAATCGCCATCATCGACAGCAGCAGCGGGACGAGCGGGAACGTATCGAGTGGGATCTGCTCGACGATCGTTGCCGCTACCCATGAGGCCGCGCCGCTGTCGTTCAGCGCGACAGCCAGTGACAGCGCGCTGGCAGTGACGAGGAAGATCGACCACGGCGAGCCGCTCTCGAACTCGTCCCAGCGCAGCACACCCACGACCGGTAGGAACAGCGCCGTCGCGCCAATCAGCGCCGGGATCGCCGGGTTCAGGTGGTGGATGAAGTCGGTCAGCCACAGGATGGTTGTCGAGCCAATGATGATCAGACCGCGCCATTCGAGCGCGCTCATCGGCGCGAGCTCGTCCGGTTCGGATTCAGGCTGTGCGGCGCGGACGGATGGCATGTCGATCGGGCGGTAGAGCACGTACATCGCGACGCCGACACTGAAGAGGAGCGTATACATCGGCACCGACATCAGCGCGAACCAGCGCGCCCAGGAGATGCCGCCGACCAGCGACGAGGCGACGACCGGAACCGCGCCGCCCGTTAGCACCGCCGTCGATGCCAGCGGCTGCAGGATGCCGGTGCCGAGCATCACCAGACGCGGCAGGCGATGCCCGCGCTCGATGCGGTGCGTCTGAAAGACCGCTTCGTAGGCCGGGATCAGGATGGCACTACGCGTCAGGGCAGATGGCACGAGAACCGCCATCGGACCCATCATCCCGACCATCTGGGCATAGAGGCGGCGTCCGCTGCCCCTCGCGCCGCGCACCAGCATGTACGCCAGCCGTCGGGCCAGACCGGTCTTGACGGTTGCCGTGCCGAGGGCCAGTGCGCAGAGCAGGAAGTACGGCGCAGGCGATTCGAAGCCGGCCAGTGCCGTGCGGAGCGCATCATCGCTCTCGCCCGGTCCGACGATGGCGAGCATCGCGACGACGCCGAGCGATGTCGCGGCGATTGGCATTGCCTCCGACATCCACAGGATCAACCCGGCGACGACGACCGATAGCACCCGCAGCCCCCATGGGCTCAGGTCGTCGATTGTTGGTGGAGCGATCGATGCCAGCAGCGGGAACGCGAATGCGACGACTGACACGATCAGTCGTCGACGCTGGAGTCGTGGATCTTCGTGTGCTGATGACACCCGGCTATCTGCCCCCCGCCGCAGATGCTACCGGCTCAAGCGGCATCAGGCTAGTGTCAGATCGGCGCAATCTGCCACTCGGTCTGCGCTCCCCACTCAGCCCACGAGCCATCGTAGACACGCACGCGTTGTCGCCCGAGCGCGCGACAGGCGACATATGGCAGGCAGGCGAGCGTGCCATGCAGCCCGAAGACGATGACTTCTTCCGCATCCGGGGAGACGCCTGCATCTGCGAGACGTTGCTCAAGGAGATCGGGAGCAACGAGCGCCGGGCTGTCGCCAGTAGTCAGGAACGCGTCGCGTGGTAGCCAGTGGCTGTTCGGTATCGTGCCGTGCTGCAGGCGGTCGAACCACGTTTCGCGACGCTCTGATTCCGTACGTGTGTCGATGATGGCAATCTCCGGGCGGTCCAGTAAGCCTGCGATGTCAGCGCCGTGCGCGATGACACTCTCGTCCTGCTGGATCTGGACCGGGTCGCCGGACACCTCGGCGGCGCGACTGTCGGCGTGCCCGGACGTGCGCCAGGCCTGCTCGCCGCCATCCAGCAGCCGGACGTTACGGAATCCGCTGGCGTGCAGCATCCAGAAAACGCGGCTCGCCCAGACGCCGCCGGAGCGGTCGTAGCAGACAACGGACGAGTCCGCTGAGATGCCGGCGTCGCTCAGAATGCGCTGGCGTCCCTCTGTGCCGGTGAGCATGCCGTAAGTCTGGTTGTGAATCTCGATCGTATCCTGCCACCAGACATGACGTGCGCCCGGCAGGTGATCGCGCCGCCAGGAGCGCAGCGACGAGCAATCGACGAGTCGCAGTCGCGGATCGCTCATCTGCTCGGCGAGCCAGTCGGTCGTAGCGAGAATGTCGGGCGCGGGGTACGCAGTCGTCGCGAGCTCCGGCGGATCGTTTGACTCGCCGCCTGTCGGCAGGCATGCTCCGGCGACGAGCCCGACCGTCGCGGCCAGGAGCGTACGGCGGGTCAGGCGGACTACGGACGGCACAGTTGCTGCACTAGACAATGTGGCAATCGATCGACACTCCGGCGCACACAGGTGCGATGCGTTTTCAGAGAACTTTCAGGTCGCATTCACCAGTATCTCAGTTGCTTCCGTGATACTCATACACGTAACGCCCTGGTGTGACTGGAGCAGCGACATCCGCCAGGTTCGCTCGATGATGCCACAGGGCCGGAGGCGGGTGGCGTTAGAACAGAAAGGTGCATCGAGTTATGCAACGCGTACGACGAGTTTCATTACCTCATCTCCTCCTCGTTGTCGTCCTGATGATGACAATGGGACTGACGGCGGCTTGCTCGACCGGCTCGAGCGACAACAACGACGGCACAGCCGTCATTGCGACGGCCACGTCGGCAACCGGGGCCGCATCCGCGACGACCGAGAATGCGGCCGCCGCAACCAACACCTCAACCGTGAAGGTCGAGACGACAAGCGCGAAGCCGGCTGCCACGAAGCAGGCTGACTATCCGTTCCTCGTTGGTTCCTCTGATGCATCGACCTACGACAATATTGCCGATATGGTCGAAGACGTTAATCAGGCCGTCGTCACAGTTATCAATAAGCAGACATTCGCTGGATTTGGCCAGTCGTCGAGCGAGCTGCAGCCTGCCGGAAGTGGCACCGGCTTCATCGTTAGCGACGATGGCTACATCATCACCAACAACCATGTCGTTGAGGGCAGCGATAGCCTCTCCGTGCTCTTCGTTGACGGCACCGAGGTCGACGCAACGCTCGTTGGCACTGATGCCATAACTGACATCGCCGTTATCAAGATTGACCAGAGGGTTCCGGCGACCGTGGAAATCGGTGATTCCAGCACGCTGCGAGTTGGCGAGGATATCGTCGCAATCGGCAGCGCTCTCGGTGAGTACACCAACACGGTGACCCAGGGCATCGTCTCCGGTCTCGGTCGCTCGCTCGATTCGCAGGGCGGGGCTGGCATGGAGAACATGATCCAGCACGATGCGCCAATCAATCCGGGCAACTCCGGTGGCCCGCTGCTAAACATGCAGGGACAGGTCGTTGGCGTCAACACGGCAGTCGTCCGGCAGGCAGAGCCGGGTGTGACGGCTGAGGGTCTTGGCTTCGCCATCCCGAGCAACACCGTCAAGGACATCGCCTCGCAGCTCATCGAGAACGGTCAGGTTGTGCGTCCGTTCCTCGGCATCTCGTACCAGCTCATCAACCCGCAGATCGCCGCCGCGCAGAATCTGCCAGTTGACCACGGCGCGTTCATTGCCGATGTGGTCGCCGGTGGTCCAGCTGCAACGGCTGGCGTTCAGGCGAACGACATCGTTACCGCAATCGATGGCCAGGAGATCAGCCAGACGACATCGCTGCAGGACATTCTGTTCCAGCACAAGCCAGGCGACACGGTCGAGCTGACCATCGCCCGTGGCACGACCGGCGAGACAGTGACGGTCCAGGTCACCCTCGGCACTCGGCCGGCCGACCAGTAAGTACACCCGTGGTCGCAGCGACCCACCTGTGACCACTCTCCACCCCACTACCCCTGCGCAACGTCCGGAGCTGAATTGCTCCGGACGTTGTGTATTTCCGGGTAGGATCTCACCGTCGAGTCGATTGATTGGGGGAGTGGGATCTCGTGCAATCACCTGTCGTGCCGAACGCAGCGCTGCCGGATGCGACCTCCGTGCTGGTCATCTGTGCTCATCCTGACGATATGGAGTCATGGTGCGGCGGCACGCTTGCGCTCCTCGCCCAGCGCGGCGCAGCGGTCTCGATGGCGCTCGTGACCGCCGGCGACAAAGGCTCGGCAGATCGGCGAGTAACAGCGGACGAGGTCGCCGAGATGCGCCTGGCCGAGCAGGCGCGTGCGAATGAGCGACTGGGCCTGATCGGTTTGCGCTTTCTCGGCGAGCGCGATGGCGAGGTCGAGGACACGCTGGAACTGCGCCGCAAGATCGTCGGCGTGATTCGCGAAGTACGGCCGGACGTCGTCTTCACGCACGACCCTGAACACATCTGGCCGCCGTACATCACCCATCGAGATCATCGTATCGTCGGCCGCGCTGTCCTCGACGCCGTTTACCCGATGGCTCGCGACCACCTCTTCTTCCCGGAGCAGGTCGCGGCAGGCCTGGAGCCGCACATCGTCTCGCATGTGTGGATGTTCTCGACGTCCCAGCCGACAACCGCGATCGACATCGCGGCGACGCTCGACCTGAAGATCGCGGCCCGCCTCGAGCACGCCTCGCAGACCAGCGATCCTGAGGCGCTGCGCCTGAGCTGGCGCGAGCGCGCAGCCGCTATTGGCGCGCCGTATCAGCTCGAAGCGGCAGAGACGTTTAGCGTGGTGCGGCTATGATCGGATGGATCTTGATGCTGAGTGATCTGTGAACGCCAAAGTGTCGTACTCTCGGGAGCGGCCGCCGCCCGCGAATGCTGTCATTTCGGACCGCAGTGAGAAATCTCTCCCGGCCCGATACAGACGATCACAGCGGCGCCCCAGCCTTCCCGTGAATCTGTCATTCTGAATAGTCGACCGTAGTGAATCTGTCAGGCGAGCCGCCGATACGCTCGTAGGGACATGCCTCGGCTTGTCCATCGCCGTGAGGCGATCACTCCCGCTTGAAGCATTGGCGTTCTGGACGTATCGCCACCACATCGGCCTCGAAATGTAGGGGCGTATCGCATACGCCCGGCCAGAAACACGACCATCCAGCATGGGCAACCAGACACGTGGCTGCCGATCGGAACGAGTCGTGGCCAAACGGGCGTATGCGATACGCCCCTACA